>ENA-OOZG01000019-OOZG01000019.1-human-gut-metagenome-genome-assembly--contig:-NODE-19-length-153241-cov-7.578774_pt1 | contig 153241 bp, 159 predicted proteins | sample MGYA00241706_ERZ501384 | MGnify/ENA primary metagenome ERZ501384 (study PRJEB25962, sample SAMEA2042742) | human gut metagenome | biome: human gut; feature: human-associated habitat; material: faeces...
GATTGTTCATATTGTCGCTCCTTTTCTTAAAAAAGAAACGGAGCTGCTGACAGTTCTATTATACCGCCAGCAGCCCCGCAAATCAATGATGGGTTTGGAAAACCTTATGTCCCGGCTTCCTCACTCTCCCGCTTGTCGGCGTACTTGCGGAACACCTCATAAAGCTGCTGTTCCAGTTCCCGGCGTTTGGCTGCTTCCTGTTCCGGCGTGAACACCGGGGAGAGATTTTCCAGTGTGATTTCCTTTCCCTGAAAAGTCACGATTTCGATTTCCTTTTTGTATCTGATATTACTTATAAGATCACCTTTCCTTTCCATGCTGCCGCTGTTGCCGTTTCAGTTCCGCTAAAATCTCCGGCGGGATACGGTCAACCAGCCGCCGCATATCGTCCAGTTCGCTTTTTAACTTCGCCCGTTCCATCGTGTCATTCATCTTGCCTTTTTCGCTGGCCTTTGCCCTGACTTCCAGCTTTTCATTTTCCGCTAACAAGTCATTGATTGTGACCTTGTATTTTTTCAGTTGCCCGGAGAAGTTCTCCATCTGCGGAAACCACTTTTTCAGCATGGAGAGGGCTTCCTCTTTCTTCTTTCCGGCGTTCAGCGGGGTAATGCCGGAGAGAACCGCTTCAATGGCCCTCGCCTGTTTGGAGAGGTTGACCGCCTGTTTGAACAGCCGGGTGGGGATATGCTTCCGGCCCGTCTTGCTGGCGCTTTCCCCACGCTCCAGGTCGGGGTACTGCTCCACCATACAGGCGTGAAAATCGTCCTGCCACTTCGTCAGATTGGCCCGGTTGCCGATAATTTCTTTGGCGCACAGGCGGTTGTCCTTTGTCAGCGGCACAAAGACCAAGTGCAGATGGGGCGTTTTTTCATCCATGTGTACCATAGCCGAAACGATGTTCTCCCGGCCCACCCGGTCAATGAGGAAGTCCGCCGCCCTCTGGAAGTAGGCCGCTATCTCCTTTGGGGACTTGCCCTTGAAAAACTCCGGGCTGGCGGTAATCAGCGTGTCCACAAACCGAGTGCTGTCCTTGCGGGTGCGGCATCTGGCCTGCTCGATGCGGCTCTGAATGAAATGGTAGTAGCGGCCATCCGGCTTGACGATGTGGAAATTGTACTTGCTCCGGCTGGTGTCAATGTCCGGGTTGCTGGCGTACTGCTCCTTTTTCCGTTCATGGTGGGCTTCCAGCGGCCCCGCCGGGTGGCCCTTGTGCTTCTCAAATCGCAAAATTGCGTGTTGTGCCATTGAACTCCTTTCCCCATTCCATTCCTTTCCGGCGGGTTTTCCCGCCGAAAATATCTCTGATAGGATTGGAATGGAATGAATGTAAATAGATGGTTTTAATCTCTGTATTTCTATATACCGTCAGATTTCCGTACTTCAAGAGGATTGATTTTCGTACTCGCCAAGTACGGTTTTCAGCCCTCCGGCGTACCATAACCGGATTTCTTGAAGTCGGTGTTTGGAACCGCTTCATAGGATTTCGGGTAAATGCGGTTGGGTTTTCCACAGCCCTGTTTCTGGATTTCCACCAGCCCCGCATACTGCAACTCCCGCAGGGTGTTGACCGCTTTCTGCCGCCCGCAGCGGAGCAAAGCGACCACCTCGCAGATGGGGTAGTACAGGTAGACCCGCCCGTACTCGTCCGCCCAGCCGTTCTTCCGGGACAACTCCGCCCGGCGCAGGACAAAGGCATACAGCACCTTCGCTTCGTTGCTCAAGGGCTGGAATGTGGGTGCTTCAAAAAGGAAATTGGGGAGCCGGGTGAAACTGAACGCCTTTTCCGGCTGGTGAATATAAATCGTGTTTGTCATAGCGTGTTTTGTGGACGGTTAGAGGCCCGTTTTCCGGGGCGAATGATAAATGATACCAGCCGCCCCGGTTGAGGGCTTGCGGAGCCTTGCAAATCAAGGCTTTTCCCGCTCTTAACTGTCCACAGCAGACCTCCTTTTCCGTTCACTTTCTGTTTTCTGCCGCCTGTGAACTCTGGCGGCGCAGTCCGGGCAGTATTTGCCCCGGTTGGACTTCGGGACGAACACACCGCCGCACTCCGCACAGCGTTTCAAGTCCCTGTCCCGGTAAATCTCCGCTTCCAGCGTCCTGTCCAGCGGCAAGACCGCCCAGCGGAACCACTTGCAGCAGACGGAGAACGAAATCATCTGCGGACAGGCGCAGGTGTCGCCATCGTCCAGCGCAAGGCAGTTTCCGTCCTCGCAGTTGCAGCACTCCCGGCGTATCAGGCCGCTGGCTCGTCTCTTCTGGGGCGGGGTTATGCGGTAGGGGGAGCCGTCCGGCCTGTGTTCCAGCGGCGGCAGGTGTTGATAGGGTCTTTTGCTCATGCGTCCCTCCGTTTTCTTTGGCGTGTTCTGTTTCCAAGGTGCTTGTCCATCGATGAACTATCCCAAGTCTACACCTTTTTGACCGCCTGTGCCGTATATCCAAGAGGTAGGAAATCAGCCTGAAAAACTCCCTATTTCCACGCTCTCGGATTTGTGATATAATCAAAAAAAGATAAAAGACAAATTCAGGTTTCTGGTCTTCTTGCACAAAATAAAGGAGGAGCTATTATGCAAATTGTTTATATTCCAAGCGAATCAATGTCTGTTCAAGGTAAAAAAGATGAAATCTATAAAAGATATGGGAAAGACTGGAATATTAGAGAACAGGGAGGAGGTAACGGAAATTGGTTGTTGACCAGAAAAAGTGATGTGCTTGTAGATGGAAAAAGTTATCGTACTTTTGTACTTGAACACTACGGTAAATCCAAGCTGACAGCGAAGCTTGTTGATAAATTTCGTGAAGATGTAGCAAATGGTAAAATAAAACTGTAAATGCCTATGCCGTTATGCTATGAGCATAGTACATAGCATAACGGCTTCTCTTTCGTTGAGCTAGCAAGGAGGGTGAATATGTCTTTATCCATACAAGAGCGATTAAAAGACCTACGTGTGGAGCGTGGCTTGACGCTGGGGCAGCTTGCGGAGCAGACCGGGCTTTCCAAGTCTGCGCTGGGCAGTTACGAAACGGAAGACTTCAAGGACATCAGCCACTATGCCCTTATCCGGCTGGCGAAGTTTTACGGTGTGACCGCTGATTATCTGCTGGGGCTGTCTGAAATGAAAAATCACCCAAACGCCGATCTTGCAGACCTGCGTTTGAGTGATGAAATGATTGACCTGCTGAAAAGCGGGAGGATAGACAATACCCTGCTGTGTGAGCTGGCGGCGCACCCGGATTTCCCCCGGCTGATGGCTGACCTTGAAATCTATGTGAACGGAACGGCACTGAAACAGGCGCAGGGTGCAAACGCCATAGTGGACACGATGAGCGCAACTGTTATAAAAAAGCATAATCCTGGCATGAGTGATACGCAGTTAAGACAGCTTATCACCGCCCATATTGATGAGGACGAGTTTTGCCGCTATGTGATACAACGGGACATAAACGGGATTGCCCTTGCTCTGCGGGAAACACACAAGGACGATTTTTTCAGCGTCCCAGAGGATAACCCGCTAAAAGAAATGCTGGAAACTGCTGGTGAAATCGTCAGCCAGGACAGCGACACGGAACAAGCGTACTTGGCGTTTATCTGCAAACGGCTCAAGCTGAATTTTAGGAAGCTGTCAGTAGAAGAACGGAAGTGGCTGAAAAAGATTGCGGAAAAATCCGACTTGCTGAAGAATCCAAAACCGCAGAGAGGACGAAGATAAAAAATGCCTGAACGGCGGTTCTGGTTTTTCAGAACCACCATCCAGGCATTTTGTTTAGTAATAGAAAAAGGTGCAGTTGATTATTGCGTATTGTCAATCTCTCTCAAACCGGGTAGTAAAAATACGGCAAGCGCAACGATGATAATGCCAATTCCGCAAATGACAAACCATTTCTCAACTCCCAGCCGCTCCGCCAGAGGCCCGGAAATGACAAGGCCAAACGGCATGGCGAGGGAAGCGGCGCTTGTCAGTAGAGAAAAAACTCTCCCCAGATATTCTGGTTTGACCGTTTCTTGAAAAATCGCATTTTGCACACCGTAAAATGGAGCGGAAATTCCCATAACAGTACAGCACACAACAAAGACAAGAAATGCGTCTGGCGGCAAAAGCCCGGAGAGCATATTGCTAACGCCCATCAGGAGAACGGAAAGACCGATGGTGTACCGCCGTTTCTTAAAACCGCCCCAAATGCTCAGAATGACTCCGCCAAGCAGCATACCAACCGCAAAAGCAATTTCAGCGGCAGAGGCATGGGCCGGTGTTCCTTTGAAGTATGACATACAGATGAGAGGAAAAAGCGTACTGATTGGCATATAAAAGAACATATAAATTACACCAATCCAGAGCAGAGCAAAGAGGCCCCTGTTTTGCTTTAATACCACATACCCCTCTTTCATATCCTGTAAAAACTGTTGTCTTTTCGTTTCTGGACATAGTTCAGGCGTTGGTATGGACGAAATCGCAACAGTCACACAGGCAAGGATTGCACCCACAATATCTAACAATATAATTGCATTAAGAGGCCAAACAGCATATAAAAACGCTGCGGCAGCTGGACTGATAATCGCACTTACTGCTTGCATGGTCTGCGTGTAACCAGCGCATTTTGTAAGTTCCTCTTTTGGCACAATCATAGGTGTTGCTGCGCTGAATGCTGGAGAATGAAAAGCAGTTCCCGCACTTCGGATTAACAGGACAACCATAATAGACCATACGGGCAATTCCATGTAAAACGCCACCAGCGCCAGAATACCGCCAGCGGCGGCAATTATCAAATCCGCACCAATCATTACGCTTTTACGGCTGTGCCGGTCAACAAAAGCACCTGCAAACGGGCCTAAACAGGCTTGCGGCAAAAATCCAATCAGTGTTGCCGCCGTCAATATGATTGCAGAATTAGTTTTCGCAACCAAATAAAAGATAATGGCCATTTGCAAAATACCGCTGCTAATAAAGGATATTGCTTGTCCGGCAAGAAGTGTAAAATAAGTTTTTCTCCATGAATTGTTGTTTTGGGTCATAATGCGAACCTCCTTTTTTATTGCATTGTTCCTTTGTTTCTGCAATAAAAAGCAGGCGTTGTCCCACAGAGAGGGCAGACGCCTGCATAACAACAAAGCACGAAAAAACACCACGATACAGTTCAAAGACTGCTCGTGTCAAACCTACGTGTTCCTTTGCATACGCACGCAAAAAAAGCCCACCATCATGTGGAAAGGTACTTCTACTTTTTATTGCTTATTAGCGTACACAAATTAACACACGTAAGCCTCCTTCCAATCTCAAACTGTCGCACAGTATAACACACATCCGATAGACTTGTCAACCATTTTTAACCTTGTTTTCCATCTTGTTTTTCCATCTCTTACGGGCAGTAGCAAAGCCAGGCGAGCCAGTCAACGGTCAAGATGAACGGCGCTTTCAGCGCCGCCGTTGACAGTCTCGCCCGTCTTTGCTAATGGGTAATCAAGGCGGGAAAGCCATTTTAGGGCTTTCCCGCCCATTTCAATTTTGGGAGAAGAAAGGCCCCAAAATGAACGAGTGCGGCCAAACACTTTTAGGGATTGGCCACCTTGTCCACCCATCCAGCGGGGCGGCGGGGAACGGTCAAGGCCGGGCGTCAGCCCATTCATTTCAGCCTTGACGGTTTCCTGCCGTCCTGCTACTTTTCCCGGAGTGTGGCCACACATCTGGTCACGGTGTCCAGAGCTTTGGGACTTTTTGTCCCATAGGCCGGGGGCGGAGGACGAGGGACGGGGGCTTTCATAATACGCCCTGTCTGCTGCTGAAATCAGCCCTTTGTTTCCGGCTTACCAGCCCCAAACAAAGCCCTGCTTTCCTGCCGCGTCAAATGCCCTTGCCCTCCCCGGCGGCAACGGTATTTTCAGGGCAACGCCGACAGAGCGTATAACACACTACACTTTGCTCCGCAAAGTCGTGTGCCAAATGGGGCGCTGCCCCCTTTGGAAACCCCCGCAACAAACAGGTGCTATGCACCCAGCCGGGAGCATAGCGCCGTTTGTTGTCAGCAGCCCGTTTCACGGTCTGCGTGTAGTTCCTTGTAAACTGACCTAAAGTAATATTCAAACAACTATGCTTTGAAGTAACAAGACGGTGCAATATGGCATGTACTCATTGTATGCGTGGGGATGCACAGGATTTAGCTATATCTAAGGAAGTCATAGACAAATGTCTGGACAGTATAGCAGGAGTATATGACTTAATTCTGACGGGTGGAGAACCATTCTTAGAACCAGATATTATTGACTATCTCTTTGACGAAATCATACGCAGAAAAATCAAAATATATGGATTTTCGTGCATGACAAATGGCAGTATACGCAACGAACAGATAGCTAAAGCATGGAACAGACTAGCGGACTATATTGCAAGCATATATGAGCCTACAGAGGATGCAGAAGCAGACAGAAAGTATCTAAGAGCAATCGGACAGATAGTAGTAAGCTATGACAAATACCATCAACTAGATTGTGACCCGTTGGATACAGTAAAATGGTACAGGCAATATCTGAATAATCATTGTATTGCACTTAGAGAAACATTCAAAAAAGAAGATACAATTCATATGCTTGGGCGTGCAGTAGAAAATGAAGAAATAAGGAATAGTGGAGCGGTTGACTATGTTGTATGTCCGCATAAACTATCTTTAGTACCAAAAACAAACATGGTAGAAACAACGGTGCAGTTTGGGTGTAGCGGCATTGTAACGTGCGGCGAGGATTCTTCCTATGAGCAGCAGGATAAATGTAACTATGGCAATATTCTAACAGAATCATTATTTGATATTATCCAAAAAGCATTGGTAACAGAGCTTTTCACGCAGTATGAAGCTGGAGTTTATAACAATCTTTATACACAAGTCCAAACAGGAGCGGTTGATATTGAACAAGGCAATGCTTTGTTATCATACTTTGATGCTATATACACAGCTAGAAAAGTGTGCCAAAAAATATACCCATGGATGCCGTATGACGAATTAGTACAAGCAGTTTATGATGATATGAATGTTCAGATGAGGAAAACAGAAGATAGTCCTTACATAGCCACGATATATCCTTTGGAAGAATACAAAAGAACCATAAGAGCGAGTCAGAGAAGGTTGACGGCAATCAAACTGGCTGCACTCATAAAAGACCCACTGTCATATTTTGCTAATCAGGCAGAACTAGAACATGATGTAGTGAAAATACCTGTAAAAATATGGGAAAAGTACTCAGGAAGGTGATACAATGCTTACGTTATTAGTAATCAGACTGTTTAACTTCATTCTTAACTTTATTCAAAAAAAATTAACAGAAAAACTGTTTAAGAATCGGCATGAACTCATGAAGCTACAGCTTGAAAAGGCATATCTGCAACAACGAATTGCCGAACTGAAACAGATAACAGAAAATAAATAAAATTTTTATAAGGCTACTCCTATACAGGGTAGCCTTTTTTATAGTTAAAAAGTACACTTTATTTTTTGCTATTTCTAATATATAAAAATATTCATAAACAAGAAAAACTCTGTATTAAGGCTTGAATTAAAACTCGAAACTCGATAGCTTTTTTGTGAATAGGAAAATTTAAGATACTGCCTATAAAGCCTTGTTTTATACGGGTTGTAGTGGCATTTCAGAGAACATATATACAGGTAGCGTCACACAGCTTTGCGCCGATGCAGCAAGGCTTTTATCGAAAAATTCTCGAAAAGTACAATAAATTTCCAATATTAGATAGTTTACAGAGGATAGTATTAAAACAAACCTATCGCAAAAAAGTCATAAAAGTTGTTGACATATATATGTATACATAGTATAATTATAGTAATAAATCTAACGAACGTCAAATTTAATAAAAAGAGGGTGATTCCGATAAGTAAGATATACGGTTACTGTAGAATTTCCACTAGCAAGCAGTCTATTGAGCGGCAGAAACGAAATATAAAACAAGCATACCCTGATGCCATTATCGTATCAGAAGAATATACAGGTACTACTACAGACAGACCAGAATGGAACAAACTTTATAAACGGCTACGGGATGGTGATACAATCGTTTTTGATTCCGTTTCCAGAATGAGCAGGAACGCAACAGAAGGTTTCACAGCCTATGAGGAGTTGTATAACAGGGGTGTTTCCTTGGTGTTTCTGAAAGAGCCGCACATCAATACAGATACCTTTAAAAAGGCTTTATCTGATGCAGACCTAAAACGGACAGGGACTACTGTTGATTACATTTTGGAAGGGGTAAGCAAATATCTTATGTCTCTTGCGAAAGAGCAGATAAAAATAGCCTTTGAACAATCCGAGAAAGAAGTACAGGATTTGCATAGAAGAACATCGGAAGGTATTGAAACAGCAAGACTGCATGGAAAACAGATTGGACAGCGAAAAGGCGCAAAACTGACAACCAAAAAATCCATTGCCGCAAAAGAAATCATCAAGAAATACAACAAGTCCTTTTGTGGTATGCTATCTAATGAAGATACATGGAAACTAGCAGGAATCAGTAAAATGAGTTTTTACAAGTACCAAAAGGAACTATTAGCAGAACTGGCGGAAGGAGAATCAAAATGAAAATCGGACAGAAATTTCACGCAGTAGATAGAATCGGTTTAGAATCCGAATGGATATTTGAAGGGGTCGAAGATGGCGTTTTCCAGTGTAGAGCTATCGGTGATACCTTGAAAAGATGCGAAAGGGATGTTGAAATTCATAAGCAAATAGGTGACTATGAAGAACAGGACTATGATTACTATGTGACAATTCATGTAAAACAGGATTGGTTTGATAATCGGAAAATTACGTTGTTGGACTAAGGGGGGGGTTATGATGGGTGCGATTCTTTTGATTATTGCGTTTGTTGTATATTTTAAATGGTTTGATTATGCTCTGGATAAACGGGTAGACTATTACGATGTTTCCAAGATTGATACTCTAAAAATGACTATGGATAAAGTGAACAACCATTTATCAGCTACGCAGGTTAAGATGAACTTGATTCAGGGAAAATATGATAAGGATAAATGATATTTTGTAGCCACTGGAAAATTTCTGGTGGCTCTATTTTTTATAAAAAAGAAGCCACGCCCTACTACAAGCGTGGCTCCAAGAGGGTTTAAGTATAAATACTTAACCAACCATTTGTATATTTTATCAGGAATTGCTGTTTTTTTCAATGTTAATCTTTAATATTTAGCTTTTCACGAATCATATCTGTAAGCAAGGCATTGACAGAGTTATACTCTGGATGCTCTTTGACGTATTGCACAAGAAGGTCTTTCCAACCGTGTGGAACTCGTACACGGATATTATCTACAAGTTCCTTTTGCTTTTCTTCATATTTTTTGATTGCTCTGAGTTGGGCTTCGGATGTTTTGTTTTGCTTATCATTTGCCATTTTTAGTATCACCTCTAGGTGAATTATATATGATAACATAGATTTTATCAAGGATATTTTTATAAAAGCCCTGCTATATGAGTAACAGGGCTGATTTTTATTTGAAAAATTTGTTAAACAAAAAATCGGAGATGATGTTTTTCATGTAGTTATTGTATACGGATAAATCCACATACGCACTACCACACCCTTCAAGTGATTCATCTTCTGCATCGTGGAAGGTTGTTTGCAAACGATATGCCATAGGTTTTTCTGGACTAAAATCCACACATAGCGTATGAAAATCAATAATAACAGGTTTATCACTCCAACGTTTTTTGTGCCATTCAAGAGCATTTTTTTCATCTTCAATGGATTTTTGGATAGTTGCAAGAAAGCTATCGGGGATACTCTCGACCTCAAAGCCGATAGAGAGCAAACAATCCGAACAGGAGATATTTTTTAATTCAATTTCGCCAAGTTTAAATGTTTTCATCTGTATCCTTCTCCTTTCTTACATCTGCACGATAACGGCAGCATAGCATTGTTTTTTCATAGCATCAGCATAGGATGTAGCGTGTATATAATCTGGAAAGTGCCTTTCATCAATTATTTTGCTCGCAAAAACATCAATAGAAATCACAAGCACCTTGTAGAAACGTGTCATCATTACGGTTACCCTCTTTCTTTTTTTGTAATAGTGGGAAGGGGTTGCCCCCCTCCCTATTGTTATCAGTTGCAAGTAAATCTCATGTTTACTGTTGGCTTAACAAACGCTTTGTATAAATCACCATGGATTTTTTTAAACGCTGTAGACTGGAAACGATTGGAGAGAACTTCTCTATAGGTGATTTTGCCCTCATCACACAGGTATTCGTCTGTAGCGTGTTCGTCAAGGTATTTGATACATGCAGCTTTGAGTGTTTCAATCTCAGCTTTTAATTGCTCTTGAAGGACTAAATACTCTTTAATTTGTTTGATTGTTTCATCGATGTTTTTTGTGGTTGGTTTCATATTGTACACCCTTTCTTTCTGATTTGTAGTAGTAGTAGCAAGTCATTCACTTAACTTGTTAAGTATATGTTACCATAGATTATTGATAATGTCAATAATTTATAATATTAAAAAATATAAAATAATAGATAAAAATATTGAAATGTACACTTGAAAAATTGTTTAGTTTTTGCTATTAAAAAATATGAAAAATACTTGAAAAAATATATGTATACATATATAATATAAGTAAGTTAAATGATTATTTAACCAACCGCAAAAAACTACTACTACACAAAAAAATAAAAGAAAGAGGGTTAAGCAAATGAAAAAACTTACAAACTACAGGCGGACAGTGCAATATTTGCAAAAGATTTACAATCTTATCAATGCAGAGTATTTCAATGGGGAACTTGAGGAAATCACATTGACAGTACAGGAAAGCGTAAGAAGTTACGGTCATGTATCAGTGAGTGAAACATGGTTCACAACGGACAATAAAGCTATGAAAGAGCTAAATGTATCAGCAAACTATTTAACAAGAGATATTATAGAGGTGGTAACAACACTGATTCATGAATGTAGCCATATTTACAATATGCAGCACGGTGTCAAGGATACAAGCAACGGCTATATTTACCACAACAAAAAATTTAAAAAAACTGCTGAAGAAATGGGAAAAATAAAAATAGACCGTAGCGAAAAATACGGGTGGACAATTTCAACACCAACAGAAGAAACAATAGATTTTTGCATTAGAAATGGACTTGAAAATATAGAGATTAGAAGGAAATCAGATTTTTCTTTTGGAGGGTTTACAGGTGGGACAAACGGAAATAATACACTGCCCAGACCTACAACAAGGAAACCAAGCAGTACGAGAAAATACATTTGCCCTTGTTGTGGTAATTCGTTTAGAGCAACGAAAGATATAAATACTATATGTGCAGACTGTGATGTGCAGTTTGTAAAAATCGGATAATCAATGATGATAAATAGGGTAGCATAGCTACCTTATTTTTTACAATTTTTCTAAAAATCGATACCTGTTTTAGAGGTAGCCTGTAGTAATGATTTAGAAAATTTTCAAATAAAGGAAGCTATCAGGTGTATCCTTTTTTACTCAATAGAACATTGTGGGGTAGTTTACATTTTATGGATAGAGAGGAAGCACCAAAGGACAGCAAGGGAATCTATGTACGCATATTCTATGCTTTAGGATGTCGAAGGTATTTTATATTATTATAACTAGCAAAATATATATTTGTCTATTATAATATAGTAGATATTTATATTTTTACCATAGATAGCTATCATACAAATGGAGTGATTAGAATGACAAGGAAAATCAAATTGAAACCGAAAAAAAAAGAAAATATTGAGCCAGATGTTAAGACAGAACCAGTGGAAATTGATACACCAGTAAAACGGAGAGGTCGCCCGAAAACAAAAAAAGAGCCTGACAGACAGGTAAATATTCGTGTTCCATTATCGATAATGGCTGAGTGGGATGAAATTAAAAGTGTATACGGAAATAATCTGACACAGTATATTAACAAGCTGATTTTAGCGGATTTGAAGGCAAATAAGCAGATGTATCTTGAGATTGTGCAAAAGCTGCAAGATATTCGCTCGGAGTAATTGAGTTGATGAAATTGAGATTTGATGACAGGATAAATTTAAAAGTGTATTTTTAAAAATCAAAAAATTTATGATATAGAGAGATAAGAGCTACCCAAGTTAAGGGTGGCTTTTTTATTTTAGAAAAAGAAAGTTTCGTTGTATGCGTTTGGCAGGAGGGGATGTTTTCTACAGCGTGATGATGCAACACGTTTTCTTTTACAAAAAACTCGAAGGAATTTGTGAAGCCAGAAATTGCTCTGGCAGTTACAAATTATTTCGTTTTTTTGTGAGGAGGCAGAGTATGAACAGCCATACTGTTGAACACCATTGTGATAATAAAAAAATTTATGATATGTTGAAATATCTAAGCGAAAATGATAAGCTAGACATACAACAGATTCAAAATGTATATGACATGACAAAAAAACAGGAGCTTTTGAATCGACATATATATTCAATTTGGCAAGGAAAGAACGATAACAAATTTTATACTTATCTACCTGACGATACGAAAAAGAGAATCTTAGTAAAGCGTAATACCGAGGAAGAAATTCAGAATGTAGTCATCAATTATTGGAAGGAGCAAGAACTTAATCCTACATTGCAAGAGGTTTTTGATGAATGGAATGACAGGAGGTTGGAACTAAAGAAAATTTCTGCTTCCACACATGTACGATACATTGCATTATTTCAAAAACATTTTGGTGATATCAAGGATAAAAAAATTAGAAATACAGACACAGAGTTTTTACTAAATTTTATGGAGGCGCAGATTCCTAAATTTTCTATGACTGCCAAAGCCTTTTCTAATTTAAAAACATTGGTAAAAGGAATGTTCAAAAAGGCAAAAAGGTCTAAGTTTATTGATTTTGATATTGAACAAGTTTTTTCAGAATTGGACATTCAAGAAAAAGAATTTCACAAAGTAGTTAAGGAAGATTCTCAGGAAGTTTTCAGTGAAGAAGAAACCGATAAAATCATGTCTTATTTATTTCAAAATTTAGATATTTATAATTTAGGGATTATTTTATTATTTGTCACAGGTATGAGAATAGGCGAACTTGTTGTACTGCAACCAAATGATTTTATAAATGATAATCACATAGTTAAAGTCAGAAAAACAGAAACCAGATACAAAGAAAAAGATAGCCATACTTGTATCTATGCTATAAAAGAATTTCCTAAAACAGAAGCAGGCGTAAGAGATATCATTATCCCAGATGATTATTTATGGGTAGTCAAACGACTCAAAATGGCAAATCCTTTTGGTGAATTTATTTTTATGAATCGAGGAAAGAGAATTACAACGAACTCTTTTAGGCGCAGATTGAAAGATATATGTAGGAAGTTGGATATGCCACATAAAACTCCACATAAAATCAGAAAAACGTATGGTTCAATTTTAATTGATAATAATGTTGATACAAGACTCATTACAGACTTGATGGGGCATACAGACATTGTGTGTACAGAGCGACATTATCATCGAAATAGAAAAAGTATTGATAGGAAAGCTGAGATTCTTAGTAACATACCTGATTTCCAAATAAAAACAGCAAGGTAATCACAGGGAATCAAAAGTAATCAACGGCACAATGAAAAAACCTTGATTTTTCAAGGAAAACAAGCATTGTTGCGTGGGTTCGAGTCCCACCAGCCGCACTTTTTAGAGCCTTGATTGCTTCAAGGTTCTTTTTTTTATGCTCTCATTTTATCTTAATCGTTCTTTAAGGAAAAACATGGATTATTCACCTGACGTTCATACTTCGTTCAAATTCAAACAGTATAATAACGGCATAAGATAAAACAAAGCCATAAAAGATATGGAGGGATAGAGCATGTACGAATATGATGAGTACAATCCGAAAAAGAAAGATGAATATGAAGAAACAGAGCAGGAATCCATTGACTATTCCGCAGACGGCATGGAAGACGAACCCCATGTAGACGGAGAATCCATAGAGATGGAGGCAGAGGTGATTTCCGGCGAGGAATATACAGAGGAAATTTCCGGTGAGCAATTTTCCGAGGAGGAGGGCTTTTCTGAACAGGAAGACGTTTCAGAGACCGTTGCTGAGGAAGGCGCAGAGCAAGCAGAAGCCTTTGCGGAAGAACCCGCAGAAGCAGAGCAGGAATATACAGGCCCCTGCGTCAGAGAATATCATTATGAGGAAAAGGTGAAAAAGCCGAAAAGAAAGCAGGGCGGAAACGGCTGGAAGAAATTCATTGCAGCCTGTCTGGTTTGCAGCATCGCAGGCGGCTCTGCGATTGGGGTCAGCTACAGCGCGGCACAGAGCCATTTCGGAAAGGAAACCGGCGCAAAGACCGCATCCACAAGCAATACGGAAAGCGTATCCTATCTGACAAACGGGCTTTCCACTGTGGATATCGTGAAGAAGGTAAAGCCCTCTGTTGTCAGCGTTTCCACTACCACAACAGGCGTGACACAGTATATGGGGCATTTCACTGTACCATACGAAGCAGAGGGCGCAGGCAGCGGCGTGATCTTCTATTCGGATGATGATAAGATTGCCATTGCGACAAATAACCATGTTATCGAGGGTGCAAATTCCATTTATGTGACACTGGACGGCGATAAGAGCGTACCGGCAAAGGTAGTCGGCACAAAGAGCGAATCTGACCTGGCGGTGCTTTCTGTTTCTTGGTCTGATTTGAAAAAGGCAGGCGTGGAAAAGGTAACAACCGCAACCTTCGGCGATTCGGATGACCTTGAGGTCGGCGAATGTGTCATTGCTATCGGCAACGCCATGGGCATGGGGCTTTCCGCAACGGACGGCATTGTCAGCATGAAGGAGCAGACCATTAACGTAGACGGCAATTCCCTGACCGTTTTGCAGACCAGCGCGGCAATCAACAGCGGCAACAGCGGCGGCGCACTGGTAAACAGCAAGGGTGAGGTCATCGGTATCAATACGGCAAAATATAATTCCTCTATGGCGGAGGGCATGGGCTATGCCATCCCCAGCAATCAGATTAAGCCAACCGTAGAAAGCCTGCTGGAAACAGGCACACAGCCGCAGCCCTATATCGGCATTACCGGTACAAACGCATCTCTGTATAACCTTGAGGTCGGCGCACTGGTGCTTGAGGTAAAGGACAACAGCCCTGCGGCAGCGGCAGGTCTGAAATCCGGCGACATTATCACACAGTTCAATGGCAAGACCATTAAGGATATGGACAGCCTGCTGAACGCAATGGACAGCTCGGATATCGGCAAAAAGGTTGACCTGACGGTTGTGAGAGATAACAAGGATAAAATCAAGCTGCAGCTTACCGTTGCGGATAAAAACAGCTAAAGCAGTGCATACAGATAAAAATTAAGAAAAAATGCGGTTGAAATGCCGATTCACATACATTCACATAGATTCTTCCTATCAACGACCGAAAAAATCGAATGAGATAGATAAACTTGCATCAGAAAAACTCCTATTGCAGACAGTGTAGACAGCTTGCAGTAGGAGTTTTTTTGTGGGGGGATATTTTTATTTGCCTGTCATGACTTTTTCGGCAAACTCCGTCACAACAATGGAATCATAAGGGATTTCCTGCGAAAGCTCCTTTCCTTCCATCATGATTTTCTGGATGAGGACAAAGCCTTCAGGGGAAACGGTCGGGTCGGTTTTCCAGGTATCCTGTTTCTGATAGCGCTCCACGATGGTGGTGAGGGTATCGAGGTCGGTTTCGGCAAACTGCGGCTGAATTACCTTTGCAATTTCTGCGGCAGAATGGCTTTCTACCCATTGCTGCCCTTTATAAATGGCACGGGTGAAGGCTTCGACGACATCGGGATGTGCCTGCAGGAAAGCATCCTGTGCCATATAAACGGTGTAAGGCACATAGCCGCTTGCTTCACCCAGAGATGCCACAATATGCCCCTTGCCGCTCTGTTCAAGCGTGGTTGCGGCAGGCTCAAATTCTACGGTATAATCGCCGACCTCGCCCAGAAATGCGCCTGCGGTGGAGGTGAAATCAATGTTGTTGATGATTTCCATATCCTTACCGATGGTCATGCCGTTTTCCTTGATGACATATTCCAGAACCATTTCCGGCATGCCGCCCAATCTGCCGCCGATGACGGATTTTCCTTCCAAATCAGACCATTGGAAATCGGGTTCTTTCTCTCTGGAAACAAGGAAATTGCCTGCGCGCTGGGTCAGCTGGGCGAAGGTTTTGGGGTAATCTGCCTTCCCTTCGGCATAGACATACAGACCTGCCTCTGTGCCAAGCAGGGCAATATCCGCGGAATCGGAAAGCAGGGCAGTCATGGATTTATCCGCACCATTGCCGACCGCAACGCTCACATCTAAGCCCTCCTCCTCGAAAAAGCCCAATTCCTGTGCGACATACTGCGGCGCATAAAAAACAGAATGGACGACCTCATTCAGACGGACGGGGGTCAGCGTTTCCTCTGCCGTTTCTGTGCCGCAGCCAACTCCTGCGGATAGGCAGAGCGCCCCCGATAAAGCCAAGCAAAGTTTCTTTTTCATAGCCGTTCCTCCTAAGAGACTGATTCTGATTTATGATATGCCATATCCCGGAAAAAGGTGTGCTGTATTTTTTTTCGTGTCAGATATATTTTTTCGCGATTTTGTAGTATAATTATTTTTAATATGGAAAATTAGGCTTATATCGCCTTGTATATAAATTTTGTGATGACAGGAGGCTATTTTCATGGCTGAAAAAATCATGCTGATTGACGGCAACAGTATTGTGAACCGTGCATTTTACGGCGTTCCGCTGCTGACTAACGGAGAAGGTCGCTATACCAACGGGGTATATGGATTTCTGAATATTTTATTTAAGCTTCTGGATGAGGAGCAGCCCGATTATCTGGCGGTGGCGTTTGATTTGCATGCGCCCACCTTCCGCCACAGAACCTTTGACGGCTACAAGGGAACCAGAAAGGGTATGCCGGAGGAACTGCGCGAACAAATGCCCCTTTTGAAGGAGGTGCTGCAGGCCATGCACATCCCTATTTTCGAGCAGGAGGGCTTTGAGGCGGACGATATTCTGGGGACGCTTTCCGCTCTGGCGGAGAAAAACGGCATTGTGCCTGTTGTGGTTTCGGGGGACAGAGACCTTTTGCAGCTGGCAGGGGAAACCCTCAAGGTGCGGATTCCCAAAACAAAGGGCGGACGCACGGAAACAGAGGATTACTACGCGGCGGATGTGCAGGCGAAATATGGCGTGACACCTGCCGAATTTATTGATATGAAGGCACTGATGGGGGATGCGTCCGATAATATCCCCGGCGTGCCCGGCATTGGCGAAAAAACCGCGGCGAAGATTATCACGCAGTATCACGATATTGAAACGGCGATTGCCCATGCGGCGGAAATCAAGCCGAAAAAGGCATCCGAAAACCTTGCGGCGTATCAGGAGCAGGCAAGATTGAGTAAATTTCTGGCGACGATTGTGCGGGATATGCCTTTAGAATGGGATAAGGAGACCCTGAAAATCGGCGATATGTTTAACCAGACGGCATACGAATTGGTAAAACGTCTGGAATTTAAGAGCATGTTCAGCCGCTTTGAGGGGAGTGCTTCCACGCCCAAGCAGGCAGAGCAGACCTATCGCTTTGTTGCGGATAGGGAAGGTGCGAAGGAGGTGCTTGCCGCGCTCAAAAAGGGCGAGGTCGGGTATGCCTTTGTTTACGAAAACGAGGAAGGACAGGGGCTTGCGCTCTATCAGGAGCAGCTTGGCGGTGTCTGGATGGAAGCATCCATGGCATTTTTGATGCAGGAGCTTCTGGAGATATTTCAGCCGTTTTTTGCGGACAGCGCATACCGTAAAATCGGGCATGATGTGAAGAAGGATATCCGTTTCCTGCGCAGCTATGGCTATGACGGCTTTACGGCGGAATTTGATACCGCTATCGGGGCGTATATCCTCAATGCGACGGGCAGCTCCTACGAATATGACGATATTGCGGCAGCCTTTCTGAATGAAACCTATCCTTCGCAGGAGGAGGTTTTCGGGAAGGGCAGAACGAAAAAGGCCTTTGCTGCGTTGCCCGAAGCAGAACGCACCGCCTATGGCGCAAGGCAGGCGGAGATTTTCTTCCGCGCAAGAAAAGTGATGGAGGAGCGGCTTGCGGAAAATGAGCAGAAAAGCCTGTTTTATGATATGGAAATGCCGCTGATTTACGTTCTGGCGGATATGGAAAAATACGGCATCAAGGTGGATAAGGCGGCGCTTTTGGCGTATCAAAAGCGTCTGGGCGAAAGTCTGGACGGCATGGAAGAAGAAATTTACACATTGGCAGGGGAAAAATTCAACATCAATTCCCCGAAGCAGTTAGGCGTGATTTTATTTGAAAAGCTGGGGCTGAAGGGCGGCAAAAAGACCAAAACGGGCTATTCCACCGCGGCGGATGTGCTGGAAAAGCTGCGGACGGCGCATCCCATTGTGGAGCGGATTCTGCACTACAGACAGCTGGCGAAGCTGAAAAGCACCTATGCGGACGGACTTCTGGCGGTGATGGATGCCGAAACGGAGAAGATTTATTCCACCTTCAACCAGACCATTACGGCAACGGGACGGATTTCCTCAACAGAGCCGAATTTGCAGAATATTCCTGTCCGCTTGGAGCTGGGCAGAGAGCTTCGGAAAATCTTCATTCCCGAAAGTGCGGAATTCTGCTTTCTGGATGCCGATTATTCGCAGATTGAGCTGCGTGTACTGGCGCATATCTCCGGGGATGAAAGCCTGATTGCAGCGTTCAAAAGCAATCAGGATATTCACCGCATGACGGCTTCGCAGGTATTCCATGTGCCGTTTGACGAGGTGACACCATTACAGAGAAGCAATGCCAAGGCGGTTAATTTCGGCATTATCTACGGCAAGGGCGCGTTTAGCTTGGGGCAGGATTTAGGCATCAGCCGCAAGGAGGCGGAGGAGTACATCAACGCTTACTTCGCGAGATATCCCAAAATCAAGACCTTTATGGAGGATACGATTAAAAACGGGACGAAAAACGGCTATGTCTCTACGCTCTGGAACCGCCGCAGAAATATGCCTGAGCTGCAAAGCAGCAATTTCATGCAAAGGGCGGCAGGTGAACGCGCGGCAATGAATATGCCTATTCAGGGCACTGCTGCGGATATTATTAAGCTTGCCATGATAAAGGTGCATCGTGCCTTGCAGGAGGGCGGCTATCGTTCTCGTCTGATTTTGCAGGTACACGATGAGCTGCTGATTGAAGCATATAAAGAAGAAAAGGAGGCTGTCGCAAAAATCCTGAAGGAAAACATGGAGCATGCGGCGGATTTACTGGTTCCCTTGGATGTGGATGTGCATGAGGGCGCATCGTGGTTCGAGGCGAAATAAAAAAGAGGGGAAACGAAATGAAGGTAATCGGTTTGACAGGCGGCACGGGCAGCGGTAAAAGCGTTGTCAGCAAAAGCCTTGCGGCGGCAGGTGCAGTGGTGATTGATGCGGATAAAATTGCGCATGAAATCATTTTAAAAGGCGAGCCTGCATATCAGGAAATTGTGAAGTATTACGGAACGGGAATTTTGGATGCAAAAGGAAATATCATCCGCAGAAGGCTGGGGGAAATTGTCTTCCATGATGCCGAAAAGCTGGCATTTTTGAACCAATGCACCCATAAATATATCTGTGCGGAGGTGGACAGACAGATTGCCAAGGCAGAGAAGGAAAACACCGCCAGGGCAGTGATTCTGGATGCACCGCTCCTGCTTGAGGCAGGGCTGGAAAGCCGCTGTGATACGGTCTGGGTGGTCTATGCCGATCCGGAGGTGCGCGCAAAACGTGTGATGGCACGCGATGGTGTCAGCTATGACCTTGCCAAGGCGCGCATTGCCAACCAGAAAAGCTGGGAGGAATATAAGGAGTCGGCATCGGTTGTGATTGACAACAGCAAAGAGCTTGCCTATTTACAGGGGCAGTTGGATGAAATTTTAAAAACAATATAAAAAGGAAGCAAGGAACAATGATTCGATGTATCAGGAAATTGTTTACGCTGGCGGTGGTTCTGGTGCTGCTGGCGGCGTTTGGCTATAGTGTGGTTTTGCCGCGTGTGCTGCCTTTGCAGTATCGGGATATTGTGGAGCAGTATGCGGCGGAATATGGCTTGGAGGAGGCCTTTGTGTATGGTGTGATTTTCTGCGAAAGCCATTTTGAGCCGGATGTCATATCTTCTGCGGATGCCATTGGGCTGATGCAGGTGACGGAGGAAACGGGAAAATGGGCAGCGGCACAGATGGGACTTGACCCCGCAGCCATTGACCTGACCGATCCGGATACGAATATCCATATCGGCTGCTGGTATTTAAGCTGGCTGACAGAAAAATTCGGCGGTGTTTCGGAAACGGTTCTGGCAGGCTATAACGCAGGGCATGGCAGTGTGGCGCGGTGGCTTGCGGATGAGGAAATGAGCTGGGACGGCATTACGCTGGATGAAATTCCATACGAGGAAACGAAAAGCTATGTGAAACGAGTGAAGCTGGCGGAGCAGGCATATCGGCTGCGGCTGCGCCTGCAAGCGTATCTGGAGGAAACTCCGCTTGGTGTGTATGCAGACAGAACTGCGGATTTGGAAGGAAATGAAGAATGATGAAAAAAAGGATTTTTCTCCTTTTGCTGATTTTCTGCCTTGGGCTTGGCGGCTGTGGCAAGAAGGAGGAGCAAACGAAGAAGAAAACGACGGCAACAGAGGAGGTGGGCATTGCATCCAAAGACGCAATGCTGACGCTTTCCATGCGGATTCCGGAAACGCTGAATCCGTTGCTGAACAGAGAAGAAACGGTTGATCGTATCCTCAAGCTGCTGTTTCTGCCGCTACTTGATTTTGACGAAAGCGGCAAGGCATGCCCTGCTGTGGCGCAGAATTGGGAATTTTCGGCGGATGGCAGAAGCCTTTCCGTGAATCTGAACAGCAATATCAGATGGCAGGATGGAACGGCACTGACGGCAGATGATGTGGTCTATTCCGTCAATACCCTGCGAAATGCCCCGGAGGATGCGGTGTATAAGCAGGTGATGAATTATGTGAGCGGCTGCAGCAAAACGGGAACGAATTCCGTTGTGATTACCTTCCGCGACAGCTTTAGCTCAAATATTGATGCGCTGCGATTCCCGATTATTCCTGCCGGCTATTACAGCGGACAGAGCGACACGGGCACGAAGCCTGTCGGGGATGGCCCGTATGAAATGGAATCCTATCAGCAGGCATCGGAAATGAAGCTGAAGGCAAGTGCGTCCTATTATGGGAGTACGCCGCAGATTTCCGAAATTCGTGTGAAGATGACCGCCGGAGAGGAAACGGATATCAACGCGTTTGAGCAGGGTATGACGGATGTGCTTGTGACAAACGCTATGGATGCAGGCAAATACGCTGACGAAAGCGTTTCGGGGATGCACCAGTTTACCTCAAATCAGTATGATTTTATCGGCTTTAACTTCCGCAAGGAGCTTTGGAAGGATAAATCTGTCAGACAGGCGGTTGCGTATGCGGTGCCGCGGGATAACCTTAAGGAAAGCGTGTATCTGAATTATGCCGCCATGACGAATACACCCATCAACCCGAAAAGCTGGCTTTACGAGGAAAACGTGGCGACGTATGAATATAACCCCACAATGGCGACAACCTTCCTGAAAAACAGCGGCTGGACGGATGCGGATAAGGATGGCAAGCTGGAAAAGGAAATCAGCGGCATAAGGCAGAGCCTGCGCGCGACCATTCTGGTAAATCAGGAAAATACGGGTCGGGTACAGATTGCCTCGAAGCTGAAGGAGGAGCTGACGGCGATCGGCTTTGAGGTGACACTGGACAAGGTGGACTTTGAAACCTATCAGCAGAGATTGGAGAGCGGACAGTTTGACCTTGTGGTGGGCGGCTGGAAATGCTCAGAGGTGACGGATTTAACGCCGTTTTTCGGCACGGGCGGCAGTTTGAATTATATCGGCTACAGCGACGCGGATATGGATACCCTGCTGACGGCGGCAAGGACGGCAGTCGGCGAAGGGCAGACGCTTCTGGCTTATAGCAGCCTGCAGAAAAAGCTTGCCGAGGAGCTGCCTTATATCAGCATTGCCTACCGCAATCAGGCGGTTTTTGCATCTAAAAATATCGGAGGAGAAGTGCATCCTGTGGAAAGCAATGTGTTCCGTGGGATTGAAGCGTGGACGTATCAGAAGGGGGAATAAGGATGTCTGAAATCAGAACAAATCCTTTTACGGGCGAGATGTCACTTTATGCGGAGAACAGAAGAAATCGCCCCTATGAATTTGTCCATAATACAGAAAGAAAACATGCAAACAGCGAGAAATGCCCCTTCTGCGGCGGACATGAGGCATGGACACCGGATGCCATTTATCAGGATGGCCCTAACGGGGCATGGCAGATGCGCGTGTTTCCGAATAAATTTCCGACTGTCCGAGAGGATTGTACGGATGCGACAGAGGAGCCGTTTTATACCCAGACCGCAGGAAGGGGAAGGCACGAGATTCTGGTGGATACGCCTGACCATGATGCTACGATTGATACCTTCGATGCGGCGCATATCGCAAGCATTTTGCAGGTATTACAGGATAGACTGCATTTTTTCCGCAATCGTGCAGATACGCAGTATGTGCAGATTTTCAAAAACTGCGGGCCCTCCGCAGGGATGAGCATGCACCATTCGCATTGGCAGGTGGTGGGGCTGCCTGTTGTGCCGAAGCGTGCGGCAACCATGGCGGAGGCTATGCGCAGAGAGGACTGCCTGTTCTGCAAAATGCTTGCCTACGAAAAGGAAACGAACAGGCGTATTGTGGCGGAAACAGAGCATTTTCTTGCGCTTACGCCCTACGCCGGACGCTTTGCCTATGAGCTCTGGCTTGCCCCGAAGGCACATCAGCGTGATTTTGGCGAAATGAGCGCGGAAGAACGGCAGGAGCTTGCGGCACTTTTGCGGAAGATGCTTGGAAGGGTAACGGGGATTCGTGAGGATATTGGCTATAACATTTGCGTGATGGATGGCCCGAGAGATACGGATTTCCATTGGCATATTGAGATTTTGCCGAGAATCGGCGGCTTTGCCGGGTTTGAATTTGCGACCGATTGCTATATCTGCATGGTCAGCCCCGAAAATGCCGCGGTGTATTATCGGAAAGAGGAAGCAGAATAAAAAATAGAAAATGAAAAAGGGCGTTTCTCAAAGAAAGAGAAGCGTCCTTTTTGGTTAGAGTGATTTTTGTTACAGCAATTCCTTGTAATCGCGGAAGGAGCAGTCTGCCAGTGCGGTGATTTTATCCACATCCGTCTGTCCGCGAAAGTCCTCATCCAGAACGGCATATACCCGGAAGCCTGCCGCCTTTGCGCCTCTTACTGCATAGAGCGCATCCTCAAATACGGCAGTTTCCTCCAATGTGCCACCCATTTTTTCCATGGCGGTTAGAAATGCCTTACCGTCCTCCTTGTAAACCCCCAGCTCTGTGCAGGTCAGGATGCAGTCGAAATATTTGCGGATATCCAGACGGTCTAACGCAGGCTGGATATACCCTGCTTCGGATGCTGTGAGGATGCACATCTTCACACCCTTTTTTGCCATTGCCTCCAGATATTCCTTCGCGGAGGGACGCAGGGGAATGGTGTATTTATATGCGTCTGTTACATAGGATGTAATTTCATCCACAATCTGCTGTGCGTCAAACGGAACGCCTAAATCATGCCTGAAATATTCCGCCGTCTGGTAAAGCGTCAGTGTTTTTACAACATCATGGATATCCTCCGGCACTGCAAAGCCGTGTTTTTCCAGAAAAGCTGCGCCGGTGCCGTGCCATGTGGGCATGGAATCAATAAGAGTGCCGTCTAAATCAAAAATAATATACTTCATGTTTAAAATTCCTTTTCTTATCTGTATTTGTCGATTTTTTTCGTTGGTGGTCAATGCGCCTGCAAAAATTTTAGCATTTTTCATGGAAATTGACAAGAGCGAGATGGGCGGCGAAAAATGGCGATTCTGATTTATTCCCTTCGGAAATATATTGTTAGAAAAAACAACGCGGAGGGAAATTCGTATGAAGGCTTGGAAACGGATACATATCACAAAAAAACGGGCGGCATGCGGCGTGCTGGGGCTTTTGCTGCTTGCGGCGGCGTATATGGGCGTGCCAAGGGCGGCGGAGAAGGTTTTTGCCGTTGCAGAGGGGGAGAGAAGGCTGCCGATTTATTGCGTGCAGACGGAGAAGCCGCAGGTTTCCGTTAGCTTCGATGCGGCTTGGGGAGCCGATGATACGGATGAGCTGCTGCGGATTCTAAAGGAAAATGACGTAAAGGCAACATTTTTTCTTTGTGGCTATTGGGTGGAAAAATATCCGGAGGAGGTGAAGAAAATCGCCGCGGAAGGGCACGATTTGGGCAACCATTCCGCTACACATCCGCACATGAGCCGGATTTCCTCCGAGGAAATTGCGCAGGAATTGCAGAAGTGTCATGAAAACGTGAAGAAGCTTACGGGAGTGGAGATGGAACTGTTTCGCCCACCCTTTGGGGAATATGATAACCATGTGATTGAAACAGCAGAGCAGAATGGGTATTATACCATTCAGTGGGATGTGGACAGTCTGGATTGGAAGGAACAGGGAGCGGAGGTGGAGATCAGGCAGGTGTTGGAGCATAAGCATCTGGGCAATGGCTCCATCATTCTGTTCCACAATGATGCGAAATACACCCCTAAGGTATTGGACACGATTCTCAAGGGAATCAAGGAAAAGGGGTTTGAGATTGTGCCGATTTCCCAGTTAATTCATCGGGAGAATTTCGAGATGGATCATGAGGGACGGCAGATTCCGAAAGGTAAAGATGTATAAAATCAGTCTGAATACGAGAGAAGTTATAAACAACAGGCGTATTCCGATACTGTATTTTTAGGCAATCAGGGGTGCAATGTTCGATTTCGAACACTGCACCCCTTGTTTGTCCATTGTTCTCTTTGGACTTTTTTTATAAGATAAAAATGATGAAACAATAATTCGTCCACACCTACAATGCCGAGGTTTGGATGGATGGCTCTGTTGGAGTGTTTCTCTGAAATGAAAACATCAGAGGGAAGCCCGGAGGTTTGGTCGGTACCAATGGGGCGGCATTCTTCCGACAGCAATTTGCTGCGGATAAAATCACCTGAGGACAGAGCGGAAAGAAAGGAAGAAAGACTATGAACGTTGCAAATACCATCAAAAAATTGGGTCTGGAACAGGCGTTTGATTACCTGTATAAAGACCCGGAAAACAACCTGCTGAAGCTAATGAATTGGGCGGACAAATTTTCCGATGGGGAATTTGTATCCCAACGTAAGGCAATTCGGGAAGCAATAGAAAATCCTGCGCACCCTTACCATGACTATATCCTGCATATCATCCATGATATCGACCCGGAGGTCATGAAAACGTTAGCTGTTAATTTCTTCATCAATGCCAGCTTAATCGGCTGGTCGAAGCAGGAAGAAAACCGAGCAAAGTATAACTGTAATGTTCCCTGGGCGATTCTTTTGGACCCTACATCTGCCTGCAATCTGCACTGCACCGGATGTTGGGCTGCCGAGTATGGCAATAAGCTGAATCTTACCTTTGATGAGATTGACAGCATTATTCAGCAAGGCAAGAAATTGGGTGTCTATATGTATATCTATACCGGCGGTGAGCCGCTGACGAGAAAGAATGATCTGATTCGGCTGTGCGAAAAGCATAATGATTGTGTATTCCTTTGCTTTACGAATGCGACATTGATTGATGAAAAGTTTGCCGATGAAATGCTGCGCGTGAAGAACTTTATTCCTGCCATTTCTTTGGAGGGGGACGAGGTTTCCACGGACAGCCGCCGCGGACAAGGAACCTATCAGAAGGTCGTTCGGGCAATGAAGTTGCTGCATGAGAAAAAGCTGCCCTACGGCATTTCCTCTTGTTATACCAGCGTGAATTACGAGAAGATTACATCGGATACATACTATAACAGTCTGATTGACATGGGTGCTTATTTCATCTGGTACTTCCATTATATGCCGGTTGGCAATGATGCTGCGCCTGAACTGCTGCCAAATCCCAAGCAGCGTGAAACCGTTTATCACCGTATTCGCCATCTGCGTGCCACGAAGCCTTTGTTCGCCATGGACTTTCAAAATGATGCGGAATATGTGGGCGGATGTATTGCCGGAGGCAAGCGGTATCTGCATATCAATGCAAACGGGGATGTAGATCCTTGCGTGTTCGTGCATTATTCCAACGCTAACATTCGGGAATGTACGCTGTTAGAGGCACTGCAAAGCCCGATTTTTATGGCATATCATGATAATATGCCTTTTAATGATAATATGCTCCAACCTTGCCCTATGCTGGAAAACCCGGAACGCCTGCGGAAAATGGTTGCGGAAACCGGCGCACATTCCACCGATCCGCAATCTCCGGAAACGGCGGATCATCTGTGTGGGAAGTGTGATTCCTATGCGAAGTGCTGGGCACCGGAGGCTGAACGGCTCTGGAGGGCTGAACAGGAAGAAAAAAAGCACATATAAAGGATGAGCGCTGCAGGAGACTGCGGCGCTTGCTTATTCTTTTATAGCCGACTTAACGGCAGTCTGCCCGATGGATTTTTGTAGAGCGCGAGTTTCTACGCCCTCCATTAAGGAGCAGATTCGTTCGATATCCGTTTCCAGATCATACTGCATTTCGGCATCCAGCCAATCCAGTAAATAGCCGACTACGATACACTTATAATGGTGATTCAGGATTTCGGCATCCCTTGCGGGAATGGAAATCGTTTTGGAAATACTGGCAAAATATGCATTGACCGCGTGCTGTGTCAGTCGGTTGATATAAAACAGAAAGGTTTCCAAGGGGACTGCGCGGTATACATGAAGGATTGCTTGCTTATGTGCCTCCCCATATTGCAGAACAGGCTTAATGCAGTCCAATGGGCGACCCGGTGTGTAATGGTACGCAATCAGAGCGTTGACCTTTTCCTCCATCATTTCCAAAAGCAGGGAGGGAATATCCGGAAAATGATAATAAAAGGTGTTCCGGTTGATGTCGCAACGGTTTACGATATCTTTCACTGTAATTTTATTGATAGGGCGTTCTTCTAAAAGCTGAGCAAACGCCTCTATAATAGAAGCTCGTGTTCGTCGCATATTAACCTCCAGACTATACGGCTTGAGTTCATCCAAATTAGTTGCCTGTTTTATTCCATCGTTCTACAATAGCAGACAATATAATGGGATTATAACAAAAATTGCTTTGGAAAACAAGAAAACATCGCTGGAATTGGGAAATGCAAATGGTATGGGGGATAAAAACAGGAAAAATCGGATGCATGGATAATCGGCTGCATGGCTGCATGAAGAGAAGCCGTAAAACGAAGGACAATTTCCATTTCCTGTGTATGCAGATAGGGAAGATTTATTGCTGTGGAAAAGGAAGATGGGATTATTGTACCAAAAAAGAGAAAGAACCACAATATTTAGTTTTCAACATTCTTGTACATACTAAATATCGTGGTTTTCATTCAAATAAAAAATCATCCGACGCATTTCTTACAGGGGGTCAGCCCTCTTGCGAGTGCCTTCTCCAGTGTAGATGCAATATAGGTACCGCCATTGCAGGAGCCGCTATAGTGGTACCGTTTTCCCGTGGGGGTAACATAGACGGTAGTGGATTTTTTCGATACCGTCTGTGTGTTTTTATTCTGTGCAGCAAGGCGTTCTTGTTCCGCCTTTTGTGCTGCCCTCTGCGCGGCAAGGCGTTCTTCCTCTGCCTTTCTGGCTGCCTGCTGTTTCTGCAGTTCAGCGGCATAAGCGGCGGCATCCGCATTATCGGTAAAGATGGAAACCAACTGATTATAGCTGTCCCAATACACCTTGCAGTCCAGACTTTCCGCAACAAAGCGGACAGGCACCATCGTACGCCCGTTTACGGCAACGGCAGGCGTATCCAGACTGTGGCTGACACCGTTGATGAAGGCGTTTTTTTCGTTCAGATAGAGGGTAATGGTTTTATCCTCCTTCTGCGCGGTGATGCCTCTGGTGTAGTTGTTCCATTCGACAGCGGCACCAAGTCCTTCAAAAATAGAGCGCATAGGAACCATGGTGCGCCCATTGATTACTGTTGGGGAAACATCCATTTGCAGGGGCTTGCGGTCAATATTAACATCGGCGGCAAAGGCAGTCAACGGTGTGAAGGTACAGAGCGCTGCCAGAAACAGGGCAATCCATTTTTTTGATTTTTTCATGTGTAACACCTCTTTTTGTGATAAAACGAATCTATATAGCCTTATTATATCACAAAAGATGACAATTTAACAGAGAAAGTCGATTTATTTCGGCAGTCTCTGTCGCACCACCTCATACAGCAGTACCCCTGCGGCAACAGAAGCATTCAGGCTTTCTGCCTGCCCCGGCATGGGAATTTTCACCCACGCATCGCAGAGTGCGGCGGCATCCTCACTGAGACCGCGTGCCTCGTTGCCAATGAGAAAGGCACAGGCATCCTGTAAGGGCAGAGCATAGGGATAGCGATTGCCCTTCAGATGTGCGGCGTAAAGCGGAATCTGCTTTGCCTGCATTTTTTCCGAAAGGGCATGCAGGTCGATATTTTGGAAGACAGGCACATGGAACAGACTGCCCATGGTGGCGCGCAGTACCTTCGGGTTATAAAGATCAACACTGCCCTTGCTGAGAAAAACGGCATCTGCGCCGCAGGCATCCGCCGTACGAATGACCGTCCCCAGATTGCCGGGGTCATTCAGCTCTTCCGCCAGAAGGAGAAAGGGCGTTTTTTTCGCAAGCACCGCATCTGCATCCCAATCCAGCTTTTTGCAGACCGCCAGAATTCCCTGTGGGTTTTCCGTATCGCAGACGGCGGCAAAGAGCGCATCTGTCAGACAAAGCACCTCTGCCTTTTCTTCGTAGGGGGAAAGGTCGTTTTCTGCGGCAAAGGCATCGCTCACCGCATACGCAAGCACCTCCCAATTCTTCGGGATTTCGCGGATAAAGCGCAGTCCTTCCGCGATGAAAAGCCCCTCCTTATCGCGATTTTTCTTTATTTTTAAGCCGTTCAGCCGCTTGATCCATTTGTTGTCGCGGCTTTCGATTCGTTTCATGGTATCACCTCGCTTTCTATGATAAAGGAGAAGCTCCTGCTTTGCAAGAAAAAGGATGCAAGCGACGGGAAAATATGGTACAATCAGGGCAAAGAGAGCAGAAAAAGGAGGTTTTTACCTATGACACCACAGGAAAAAAGAAAAGAGCTTTTGAGCGCAACCCTGTTGAAAAAGCTGGAACGCCGCCATTTTGAAGCATACTACTGTCCTACAGCGACAGAAGCCATCGAAAAGGTGCTGTCCCTCATTCCGGAAGGCAGCAGTATCACATGGGGTGGCTCCATGACCATTCGCGATATGGGGCTGACAAAGGCGGTAAAGGAAGGCAATTATAACGTCATTGACAGAGATACCGCGGCAAATCCTGCCGAAATGCGTGAAATGATGCGTCAGGGACTCTTGTGCGATTACTATTTGACCAGCACCAATGCCATTTCCGAGGATGGCGTTCTGGTAAATATTGATGGGACAGGCAACCGTGTTGCGTCCATCTGCTTCGGGCCGAACAATGTGATTGTTCTGGCGAGCCTGAGCAAGGTGGCACAGGATGTGGATGCGGCAATCAAGCGCGTGAGAGGGTACGTTGCACCTGTCAACAGCATGCGCTTCATGGGGAAAACCCCTTGTGCAGTGGACGGCACCTGCCATAACTGCGTTTCCGAGGAATGTATTTGTAATCAGATTCTGGTGACAAGAGTCTGCCGCCCGGCAGGCAGAATTAAGGTGATTCTGATTGGCGAGGAATATGGATATTAAGATTTAAGTTGAAAACGGGCGCACCTTTAAGCCTTTCCGCATTTGTGGGAAGGCTTTTTCAGAAAGAGGGTTGCAAATGAACAAGCAAAAGCATATCAGTATTCGTATAGACGAAGAAGTATTGAAAAAATTTCATTATGTTTCCAGATACAACGGACGTTCCGCCAGCGGGCAGATTTTATACCTCATCAATCAATGTATTCGCGAATTTGAGAAGGAGCAGGGCGAAATCGAATTGGAACGCCCGAACCCTTGATTTTTCTCCCCAATCTGCTACAATAATGAGGTTAGGAGAGTACGATTTACGAAGGAGAAAAAATAATGGAAGAAATGGTTTTTCAGATTGGGCCCATTCGTCCGCCCAGTGAGGCAAACAGCCTGCTTTTGCGCGTGACGGTGAACTGCCCTTGGAATAGATGTAAATTCTGTATGCTGTATAAAAAATACGATTTTCATACCCGTTCCGTTGCGGAGGTGAAGAAGGATATCGACACCATGGCGGAGCTGCGTGACCGTATTTTGCAGTATAAAACGGCGAACGGCTGGGATATACAGGCAATCAACAACGAATATCAGACCTTGACAACGGACGATCAGCGTTGGTGCTATCAGATGGTGTTCCGCTGGATGACAGAGGGGGACTGCAATTCCATCTTTTTGCAGGATGCGAATACGATGTGTCTGCGTGCGGATTGGCTTGCGGAAATCATTCGTTATGTGCGCGTGAAGCTGCCCGAAATCAAGCGGATTACCTCCTATGGCAGAGCAAACACGCTTGCGAAAATTACCCCGGAGGATTATAAAATGCTCAAGGAGGCAGGCCTAGACCGTATCCATTCCGGCTACGAATCTGGTTCCGATAAGGTGCTTGCGCTGATTGAAAAGGGCTGCACGCAGGAGGAACAGATTATCGGCGGCAGAAAGGTGAGAGAGGCAGGGATTGAGCTTTCTATCTACTTTATGCCCGGTGTCGGCGGCAGGGAGCTTTCCGATGACAACGCCATTGAAACGGCGAAGGTTATCAATGCGGTGAATCCGAATTTCGTCCGCCTGCGTACCTTTGTGCTGCGTACCGGCTCTCTGATGGAGGAGGTGCGCGATGCCGGCGGCTGGACGGAGGATACCGATATGAATAAGCTTTTGGAAATTCGCAAGCTCTTAGCGCATATCGACCCGACAAAGGCAAACGGCAGAATCACAAGCGACCACATCATTAACCTTTTACAGGAGGTCAACGGCGATATGGATACCGACCTGCCCTGGATGCTGGAATATATTGATTCCTTCCTTGCCCTGCCCAAGCTGGAGCAGAGAAAATATCAGATGGCGCGCCGCATGGGCTTCCCTCTGGACTGGAAGCAGCTTTGGCGGATGCGCGAGAGCGACCAGAAAATCGTTGAGGATTTAGCGAAAAATATCGTAGATGAAAAGGATTGGGAAAAGAAACTCCATACCTATATGGATCATTATATTTAAGGAGGTGCCGCAATGGCAAGAGAAACAGTTTTTACGGCAATTATCCCTGCAATTTTAATCTTCTTTCTGGTTTTCTTTAACATCAGAAAAATGCAGAAGCAGGCGAAGATTATGAAAATGGAGCATGAGGGCAAATGCGGCGGAGGCTGTGCAGGTTGCGCCCACAGCAAAAGCTGTCATTCCGAGAAGAAGGATTTATAAGAAAAAAAGAATCACCTCAAACTGATTTTTCTGTCAGCTTGAGGTGTTTTTTTATGCTTCTCCCTTTGTTTTGCTTTCGTGCTCGTTGCGGTAGCGTGTCATTAAGCCGTGGAACAGCTCTTCTGCCGTCGGGGGCGTAAAGCTGATGGCATTTGCGCCTGCCGCTACGGTTTCACGGATGCTTTCCTGCGAGGGACCGCCTGTTGCAATGATGGGCAGGTCGGGGTAGCGTTCGCGCAGAATCCGCACTACCTCCGGCGTGCGTGCCGCGGCAGATACATTGAAAATCGTCGCACCTGCTTCCAGACGAGCATCGATGTCCGTATTTTCATCCAGAACGGTTACAACAATGGGAATATCAATGATATCTGCAATTTGCGCGATGACATCGTTCGTTGTCGGCGCATTCACCACAACTGCCATTGCCCCGAAGGCTTCGGCATCCTTTGCAAGCATGACAACGCGTGCGCCTGTGGTTGTGCCGCCGCCTACGCCGCAGAAAACGGGCAGGCTGGAGGTGGAAACAATCGCATCAGCAATAATCTGCTGGGGCGTAAAGGGATACACCGCAAGTACAGCATCTGCGTTGCAGTTGCGAATGATGGCAATATCAGTAGAAAAAATCAAGGACTTGATGCGTCGCCCCATAATCACAATCCCGCTGGCGGCATAAATTTCATCCGGCATGGTTACGATATGGTGGCTTCTCAGCTTTGTCTTGACGTGGGGAATCTTTTTTTCACGGTCGAGCTTGATATGGTTCATTGGGGCACTTCCTTTCTGCATTTTATTTTTCCTAGCGTTCTTTTATATTATACGGTAGAGAAAATACACTTGTCAATAAATATGGAAGGAACTGGAAGGCAGTTGCCGTACTTGACAGCAGGACGCTTTTTCATTAAACTAGAAAAAAGAATCAGAAGGTAATATGTATTTTGAAAATTTTTAAAGGAGGATGACCTTGGAGGCTTATATAGGTCTGATACTTTCCGTTTTGCTTAACATCATTCTGGTGGTGCTGATTGGGAGGTATCGCGTACAGGAAAACGAAAAAGATGTGACGGAGGAGGAAATCCGTCAGATGGTGGACGCAGGCGGCGACAGCGGTACGATTGATGAAAACGTGAAGGAGATGCTCAATAATATCTTTGAGCTGAGCAACAGCTCCGCAGGGGATATTGCCACCCATAGAACCGATATTGTTGCTGTTCCTGTGGATGCAACTCTGGAGGAAATCAAAAACGTCACGGCGGAGGAAAAATATTCCCGTATTGTGGTGTATGATGATAATATCGATAATATTGTCGGGGTGTACCATGTGAAGGATATGGTGAAATATATCCTTGCGGATGTAACCCGTGTGGAGGAGGGGCATTTCCATCTGAAGGAAATCCTCATGAAGCCCTATTTTATCCCATTTTCCAAAAAGGTGGACGAGCTGCTTGCGGAAATGAAGGTGAAGAAGGTACACATGGCAATCGTCATTGATGAATACGGCGGCACGGCAGGCATTGTCACCATGGAGGATATCATGGAGGAAATCTTCGGGAATATCTTCGATGAATATGACGAGGAAGAGGAAGAGGACATCACCGAGGTTTCGGAGGGTGTTTACCGCATTGACGGCTCGACCGATTTGCAGGACGTAGAGGAACAGCTTGGCATTACCTTCGAGGAAAATGAGGACTATGATACCCTTGGCGGCTATCTCATCGGGCAGCTGGGGCATATCCCTGAGGAGGGTGAAACGATAGAAATGAAGCTTTGCGGCTGGCTCTTTAGCGTAGAGCTGTTTGAGGAGAAGCGTATCCTCAAGGTTCTGGCAACAAGGCTGCCGGAGGAGGAAAGGGAAGAAGCCGAAGCAGAAGAAAAGGCTGACGAGGAATAAAAAAACGGACACGATTGATTTTTTTCGGTCGTGTCTTTTTTTTGTGCCTGCACAGAACCTGCACAGAAGATTTTGTCCATCCATACCTTAAAGTAGAACACAAAAAAGCAGAACGCAAGGAAAGGATGGGATTTCTGATGCCCAATAATAATCGGTATGAAATAAGTGAAGCTTTACAAATGCCCCTGCCGCTGACCAAGGAAGAAGCCATGCAGGAAACGCTGACGCAGGAGGAGAGCGCCGCACGCCGCTTTCCGATTCTGCCGAGCAATGCAAATGTGACGGTGATTCCCATTATTCCGGGGATTACGCTTTTCGGCTACATCCGCTTTCTGAATGCAAGCCCCGTGGAAACGCGCGTGGATATTTACGCCAACGGGCGGAGGGTGGCCGCGGATTTGCGCTATCAGCATTTTACGGAATATATGAAGCTGTTTCCGGGGTGGTATCGCATTGCGATTTACCGCGCAGGAACCGTCACAAACCCTCTGACCGTTCTGCGCTTGCAGGTGCAGTCCGGCGGCATTTATACCGTTGCGGTGACAGGTCTGGCAGATGCGCTTTCTACGCTGACCATCGAGGACAGCCACCGTTACCTTAGCCCCAATCGGGCGTATATCCGCTTTGTGCAGCTTTCGCCGACTGCCCCTGCCATGGATGTTTACTGGGATGACCGCATGGTGCTTTCCGATTTGCGCTATGAGGAAATCAGCCGCTACCTCACCACAGCTCCAGGCAGTCACAATCTCAAGCTGCGCGAGACTGACACAGGCAAAATTCTTGTGGAGCATCCCAAAGTGAACCTCAAGGGCGGCAAGGCGTATACGGTTTATGTGGTTGGCAGCCGCGCGGACAGGGCAGGTCTGCAGGTGCTGATCCCCCTTGAGGGTGTGACCTATCTGGACTTCGGAAAGTGAGAAATTTATGGATTTTTTCTCAAAAAACCTGTACGAATGGCGTATCCTTTGTTATACTATTGTCAATACCTATCGTGAAAAATCACGATAAATTTCAGTATAACCGAATAAAGGAGAATCATCATGTTAAAAGGGAAAACTGTTGTTCTGGGTGTAACAGGCAGCATTGCTGCGTATAAAATGGCAAATGTGGCAAGCATGCTCGTGAAGCTGCATGCGGATGTGCATGTGATCATGACGGAAAATGCCTGCCAGTTTATTACGCCTGTTACCTTTGAAACACTGACCGGCAATAAATGTATGGTAGATACCTTCGACCGCAATTTCCAGTTCCATGTGGCACATATTTCCATCGCGAAAAAGGCGGATGTGCTTCTGGTTGCGCCTGCTTCCGCAAATGTGATTGGCAAGCTGGCAAACGGCATTGCGGATGATATGCTGACGACAACAGCTATGGCGTGCACCTGTCAAAAAATCGTTGCGCCTGCCATGAATACCAATATGTATCATAACCCCATTTTGCAGGATAATCTGAAAAAGCTGGAGGGCTATGGCTTTACGGTGATTGCGCCCGAAAAGGGACTGCTTGCCTGTCGGGATATCGGGGATGGAAAAATGCCCTCTGAGGACGTTCTGGTGGGGCATATCCTGCGTGAAATCGCGCATGAAAAAGACCTTGCCGGCATGAAAGTGATTGTCACCGCAGGTCCGACACAGGAAAGCGTAGACCCTGTGCGTTATATTACAAACCACTCCACAGGGAAAATGGGCTATGAGCTGGCGAAGGCGGCAATGCTGCGCGGCGCGGAGGTAACACTTGTCAGCGGTGTGACAAATCTGGAGCCCCCTATGTTTGTGGATTATGTGCAGGTAAAGAGCGCAGGGGATATGTTTGAGGCAATGAAGTCTCGTTTTCTGGATAATGATATCATCATCAAGGCGGCGGCGGTTGCGGATTATAAGCCCAAAAGCTACAGTGATGAAAAAACAAAGAAAAAGGACGGCGAAATGTCCATCGAGTTGGACAGAACACAGGATATTCTGAAATATCTGGGCGAGCATCGCAGAGAAGGTCAGTTCTACTGCGGCTTCTCCATGGAAACCCAGAATATGCTGGAAAATTCCCGCGTGAAGCTGGATAAGAAGAATATTGATATGGTGGTTGCCAATAACCTTAAGATTGCAGGCAGTGGTTTCGGTACGGATACGAATGTGGTAACGATGATTTCCAAGGAGGAGGAAATTCAGCTGGAGCTTCTGAGCAAGGCTGAGGTTGCACATAAGATTCTGGATGAAATTTTGAAACTGAAGGCAATGAAGGGCTGAAAACAGAATGGCTGAAAATAGAATAGCTCTGTCGCATGGAAGGTCTGCGGCAGGGCTTTTCTTGCGAAATAGGCAAATTGCATAAAAAAGAGACGGAATTTTTGTATGCGATAACGTCTGTTTTATTCGTAAAAACGGTCAAAATGGATTGACAAAGACAAATGCAAATGATACAGTAACAGTAGAAATGCGTCATAACGCACGCATTTGCGCCATTGACCTTCGATGGCGGTTGGTTCGAACCAAGGAGGAAACACATGGATGCGATGAGCAGCAGAATCTCGGAAAATCTGAGACAAATTCGGAAGGAAAAGAAACTCAGCCTTGACAGCATGGCAGAGCAGACGGGAGTCAGCAAAAGCATGCTGGGGCAGATTGAAAGAGGGGAATCCAGCCCCACGGTGGCAACGCTCTGGAAGATTGCGACCGGGCTGCATATTTCCTTTACCGCCCTTTTGGAGGGCAGGCAGACAGAAACCCAGCTCATCCGAAGGGGTGAGGTTTCCCCGCTTTTGAGCGATGAGGGGCGGTTTCGGCTGTTTCCCTTTTTTCCCTACGATGCAGAAAGAAGATTCGAAATGCTCAGCATTGAGCTGGAGCCGGGCACTCGCTCGGAATCCGTTCCCCATGAGGATGGAACAGAGGAATTTGTACTTGTTTTTGAAGGCGCACTGCGGCTGACTGTGGATGGTGTGGAATATGTGGTAGAGGCGGGCGAAGGGATTCGCTATCTTGCCAATAAGCCCCATATTTATGAATGTCACGGCACGCAGAAGACAAAAATCTGTATGGTCATTTATTATGACAAATAAAAAATAACCGTTATAACGGATTTTTTGCGCCGAAGCGAAGAAAGGGCTAGGTGAATCAGATGAGCATTACACCCAGAATTGAGAAAATCCGTCAGAACTATATCAATACCAAGCCGTCCATTTCCTATGAACGCGCAAGAATCTGGACAGAATCCTTCAAAAGAACGGAAGGCATGCCTGCACAGATTCGTACCGCACAGGCGTTTTATGATACCTGTAATGAGCTTTGCGTCAATATTTTTGAGGGCGAGCTGATTGTCGGCGCAAGCGGCGAATATCGCAAATGCGGCATTTTGACACCCGAATTTGCGTGGAAATGGGTCGATGATGAAATGGATAACTTTCCGAGCCGTCCGCAGGACCCCTATGAAATGACGGACGAGCAGAGAGCCTATGTCAGAGAAAACATCTTCCCTTACTGGAAGGGCAAATCCGTTGAGGATGCTTTTCTGGCGCGCACCTCCGCGGAAACAAAGAAAATCGGCGTAGATACGGGCTTTGTGGATACCGACTCCAAATGGCGCAACGGCATCGGCGAAATGTCTCCCGACTATGTGGATCAGCTGTTCCCCAAGGGCTTCGGCGGCATTAAAAAAGAAGCAGAGGGCTATATGGCAGAGCTGAACGAAGCTATTCCCGAAGAAAAGGATAAGCTGATTTTCTATCGTTCCATCGTTCTGGTCTGCGATGGTATCGTGCGTCTGGCAAACAGATATGCCGAAAAGGCAAGAGAAATGGCGGCAGAGGAAAAGGACGAAGCGAGAAAGGCGGAGCTTCTGGAAATTGCGGCAACCTGTGAAGCCGTTCCCGAAAATCCCCCGAAATCCTTCCGCGAGGCAATCCAGTTCACATGGTTCGTACAGCTGGGCGGCATTATCTCCGAAAACCCTCTGGCATTGAACCCCGGACGCTTCGACCAGTATATCTATCCTTATTATAAAACAGATTTGGATGCAGGCAAAATTGATTACGATACCGCACTGGAACTGGTAGAGTGCCTGTGGCTGAAATACAGCGAATGGGCTTGGACGATTTCCGCAAACACAGCGGACTTCTTCGCAGGCTATACCAACTTTGAAAATCTGACCGTCGGCGGCACCACAAAGGACGGCAGGGATGGCACAAATGATATTTCCTACATGGCAATTCAGGCAACGAAGGAAACAAAATGCCATCAGCCGACCCTGAGCTGCCGTATCCATGCGGATTGTCCTCCTGCATTCATGGAGGCAGTGACAGACCTTGTTTCCACAGGCAGTGGCTTCCCTGCCATCCATAGCGACAGAACAGGCTACGAAATGCTCCGCAATCTGGGCTATGAGCCTGAGGACGCAAGAGACTGGAATAACTGCGGCTGTGTTGTACCTCATTCCAGAAAGACCTTTGAATGGACCTCCTCCTGCAATATCAGCTTTGCGGCGGCATTGGAATTTGCGCTGAATGAAGGCAAGAGCCGCCTGACAGGTGAACAGGTTGCACTGTCCGAAAAAGACCCGAAAACCTTTACCTCCTATGAGGAAATCGAGGCTGCGTTGTTCAGACAGTTCTCCTATATGGTAAAGCATGGCGTGATCAGCCTGCTGACTGCGCAGAAAATCCATAAGGAACAGGCACCCCGTCCGTTCCTGTCCGCCTGCAATGAATATTGCGTGAAAAACGGCAAGGATCTGGTGGACGGCGGCGCAAAATACAACATCGGGCCTGTATTCACAGGCGTTGGGCTTTCCGTTACGGCAAACTCTCTGGCTGTAATCAAAAAGCTGGTGTTTGAAGAAAAGAGCGTAACACTTTCTGAATTGATTGATGCACTGAACAACAACTGGGAAGGCTATGAAGCCCTGCGTGCAAAGGCGCAGGCGGTACCCAAATACGGCAATGATGATGATTATGTGGACAGCATTGCGAAGAAGCTGGCAGATTATTTCTATCATGATGTAACATCCTATAAGGATATCTACGGGCATCATTTCGTAACGGCGTTCATGGGTATTTCCAACTACCTGCCGACCGGTAAGGTGCTTGGCGCAACACCCGACGGCAGAAGGGCGAAGGACCCCATCAACGAGGGCGTTTCCCCTTATACCGGCACAGATACCTCTACCTGCCTTGCGGCACTGCGTTCCTCCGCAAAGCTGAATCACGATATTCACAGCGGCGGCACACTGCTGAACCTGCGTCTGAATCACGATTTGGTTGTAACAAAGAGAGGGCGCGCAAACCTTGGCGCAATGCTCCAGTCCTATTTCGCACTGGGCGCATTCCATGTGCAGTTCAACACCATTTCCAATGAGGTGCTGAAGGATGCACAGGCTCATCCCGAAAATTACAGAGACCTGCTGGTTCGTGTTGCGGGATACAGCACACAGTTTGTCAATCTGTCGAAATCCATGCAGGATTCCATCATGGCAAGAAATGCACATGAGGAATTTTAAGACAAAAAATTGCCGCAGATGCAAAGCGTCTGCGGCTGTTGATGAAAAAGAAAGAAAGGGAATGGCTATGAAGGGTTATCTGATGCAGATGCAGCCGTTTTCCGTCAATGACGGGGATGGGATTCGTACCACGATTTTTCTGGCAGGCTGTCCGCTGCACTGCAAATGGTGCGCGAATCCGGAGGGACTGAGGCAGCACCCTGTTGTCGGCTTTTACGCAAGGCTGTGCATCGGCTGCGGCGCGTGTGCGGCGGTCTGTCCCAAGGGAATCGGCATTGACCTGAATGCAGAACGGGAAAAATGCGTCAGCTGCGGCGCATGTGTGGCGGCTTGTCCCAAGGGGGCAAGAAAGGCTCTTGTTTCTCCGGCGGATGCGGATGAAATCATTGCGGAAGCGGCGAAGCATCAGCTTTTTTACCGCAATTCCGGCGGCGGCATTACCTTTTCCGGCGGCGAAGCAACGGCGCAGCCTGAGCTTCTGGAGTATCTTTCCTCCCGTCTGTATGATATGGGCTTCAGTCTGGATATCGAATCCTGCGGTTATTTTGAATTTGAACGGGTACGCAGCTCTCTGGAACGGATGGATTTGATTTTTATGGATTTGAAGCACATGGATTCTGCCCTGCATGAAAAATTTACGGGCGTTCCCAATGAACGGATTCTGGAAAATATCAAGCAGCTGGCGGAGCTTTCGGCAAGAGTGGTCATTCGGATTCCGACGATTGAGGGCGTGAATGCGGATGAGGAAAATATCCGCAAAAGCGGCGAATTTGTGAAGAAATATCTGCCGCGCGCCGAAATGGAGCTTCTGCCGTATCATAAATTTGGCTTTGGGAAATATGAGGCACTGGGGATAGATTTGCCCGATGCCGCATTTGGAACTCCCACAAAAGAAAAAATGGAGCATCTGAAGGGGATTTTGCGGGAAATCGGCATTTCTCTTGCGGACTTCAAATAAACAAAAGAAAAAGACATCCTGTCACAGGTGGGCGCACCTTCCTGACGGGATGTCTGTTTTTATCTGTTTTTGCCTTATATATGATAGTATTCGTATTTCTTGACGAAGCAGAAGCCTGTTGTCCCCGGACCGGTGTGGGTGGAGATGGTCGCGCCAATCTGGAAGGGAGGCAGGAATTCCATGCCGGGAACCGTTTCCTGCAGCAGAGCATAAAAGCTGTCCATATCGTCCCAGATGGTATTTGTGCCGGGCATTGCGATATAATGTGCGGGATTTTCGCCGGTTTCCTTGAAATGCTTTGCGGTGATGGATGCAATCTGTGCAAGTCCTTTTTTTCTGGCACGGCAGATACCGCCTGCGCTGATTTCGCCGCCCTTTAAAATGATGATGGGCTTGATTTTCAGAAGGCCTGCGGAAATAGTGGCAACCTTGCCGATGCGTCCGCCAATCTCAAGATAGCTTAAATCCCCGACCATGAAATGAATACGTGCATCCTCTCTTGCTTTTTCCGCGTATGTAATCACCTCATTCAGAGATTTTCCGTTCTTCTGCATCCGCGCCATTTCCATCAGAAGCAGGGCCTGCGCGCCTGTTGCCACCCAGGAATTGATGACGTGAATCTGCGCATGAGGAAATTCCTCCTCCAGCATGGATTTTGCCGTTACCGCAGATTCCAGAGAGGCGGTCAGCGTGCGCGTCATGGTGATGCAGATGATGTCCTTGCCTGCTTCGAGGGCAGGGCGGAATGCATCCATATAATCCTGAATGGAGGGCAGGGAGGTTTTGGGGTAGCCCTTTTCCTCTGTCATATAGCGAAAATATTCCTCTAAAGAGATTTCCTGAATTTCCTTATAATAAGTTTCATGGTCTATCGAAATATAAAAGGGAATCAACCCGATTCCTAATTCCTTTGCCTTTGCAAAGCTGATATCACAGGCACCATCGCTGAAAATTTGATACTCTGCCATACTATTCTCTCCTTACCTTCAGACGTTCAAATGATTCTGCGGAAATGGTCTTCCGCGGTAGTCTTGCTATACTATAACAAATCAGAACGGAAATTTCAACATCAGAAACACATTATGTAGTATAAAAAACCACAAAATATTGTTTGTGCATGAAAGCACTGCGTTTCTGCTGCCTTTTTGCAGAAAAAATGACAGGATTTTCTGTACGGGAATTTAACGGGAGAGAACGGAAAGAACTCCTTGCCAAACAAGAAAAAATAAGTTAGACTAAAATAAGGGGAAGTACCCCCAAAAAGAAAAGGAGGTGAAAACATGAAACGAGTATTAGAGCTGATTATAAGCTTGATTGCAACAGCGGCGACCTATGCGTTAATGCATGTAGTGCTTTTTATGGACTTATTCAAATTTCAACATAAATTGCCGGTATATGTACCTACGGTGATAGCGGTAATTGTCGGACTTATATTTTATTTTCTACTTGCTACGCCATTGGCAGGTCTGCTCCTGAAACGGCTGAATCAGACAGAGGAACGCCTTTCCAAAATGAATTTGAAGGAGCTTTCGCTTTCCGTTATCGGCTGTATTGTCGGGCTGGTTCTGGCGAACCTCATTGGCATGGCATTCAATGGCTTTGGCGCACTTGGCACGTTTATCGTGGTGCTGTTGAACATCCTGTTCGGGATTCTGGGGATTCGCGTTGCCAGAAGAAAGAAGGATGATGTGAACGTGCGCACGCTGAAGGAGGTGCTGATGACAACCCCTCCCAGCACGGCGGAGGATTCCATTTACGGCAGACCGAAAATTCTGGATACCAGTGTTATCATTGACGGAAGAATTCTGGATTTGCTGCAAACAGGCTTTATCGAAGGGAAAATCATCATCCCTGATTTTGTTCTGGAGGAGCTGCGCCATATTGCGGATTCTGCGGACAGCCTGAAGCGTCAAAGAGGGCGCAGAGGTCTGGATATTCTGAACGAAATTCAGAAGCAGCTGGCAGTTCCTGTAGAAATTCAGAGCTTTCATCCCGGTCAGCAGATGGAGGTGGATTCCATGCTGCTGAAAATGGCGGACAGCATGGATGCCTTCGTGGTGACGAATGACTTTAACCTGAATAAGGTTGCGGAATTCCAGGGCGTGCGCGTGCTGAATATCAATGAGCTTTCCAACGCGGTGAAGCCTGTGGTTTTGCCGGGAGAGGAAATGGTGGTTACCATCATAAAGGCCGGCAAGGAAGCAGGACAGGGCGTTGCGTATCTGAACGACGGCACGATGATTGTGGTGGACGGCGGCAGTAAGCACATCGGTGAGACGATTACGGTGATTGTGACGAGCGTATTGCAGACAGCGGCAGGTCGTATGATTTTTACAAAAATGATTGCTGCGGCATAAATAAAGAGAGCAAAAGTGCGAAATCAGCCTGTTTGATTTCGCATTTTTGCTGAATCGGGAGGAAAAAAGATGAACATCAGTACGGCTGTGATTGTAGCGGCAGGAAAGGGCAGACGCATGGGAACGGAAATCAGCAAGCAGTTTCTGCCCCTTTGCGGAAAGGAAATTCTTGCACATACGGTTGAAAAATTTGAAAAAGCGGCGTGTATTCGGGATATCATTCTGGTGACAGGAGGAGATGCCCTGCAGGATGTGCGGCAGATGGTGCAGGAATACGGCTGGAAGAAAATCATTTCCGTAACGGAGGGGGGCAAGGAGAGGCAGGATTCTGTATTCCTTGGCTTGCAGCAGGTGCCGCAGGATACGGAAATTGTGCTGATTCATGATGGGGTGCGTCCGTTTGTGACGGAGGAAATTCTGGAACGCTCCATTGCGGCGGCAAAGGAGACAGGCGGCTGTGTGGCAGGGGTGCCTGCGAAGGATACGATTAAGGTATGCGATGCGGAGGGCTTTGCGATTGCCACGCCGGACAGAAGCACCCTCCGGCAGATACAGACTCCGCAGACCTTCCGCAGAAAGGAAATCCTTGCGGCATACGAAAAAGCAAAGGCGGACGGCTTTCTGGGAACGGATGATGCCTCTGTTGCGGAGCACAGCGGCTTTCCTGTGCGGGTTATCATGGGCAGCTACCGCAACATCAAAATCACGACAAAAGAGGATTTGCTGATTGGCGCGGCATTTTTGAAGGAGGAAACCGAATGAAAACAGTGACGATTTATACGGACGGCGCATGTTCGGGCAACCCCGGCCCCGGTGGCTATGGCGTTGTGCTGCTGTATGGCAGTGCGAAAAAGGAGCTTTCCGCAGGCTATCGTCTGACAACAAACAACCGCATGGAGGTGCTTGCGGTTATCAAAGGACTGGAAGCATTAAAGGAGCCTTGCAGGGTGAACCTCTACAGCGACTCGAAATATGTGGTGGATGCGATAGAAAAGGGCTGGGTTGTGAAATGGCGGCAGAACGGCTGGATGCGGAACAAAAAGGAGAAGGCTTCGAATGTTGACCTCTGGGAGCGGCTGCTTTTGCTGCTGGAAAAGCATCAGGTGACCTTTCTTTGGGTGAAGGGGCATGCGGACAACCCCGGCAATGAAAGATGCGATGAACTGGCGCGGATGGCAATCCAGAACGGAGCCCTGCAGGAGGACGAAAATTATGGGAAAATGTAATGCTTTGTCGAGCGAATCCCAAGTGATTCACTGGAAATCGGATTGACACTGACGGAAATTTATGCTAATATCAAACTGTAACAAATTTTTATCTATCTCAAGTAGGAGGATTTTAAAGAATGAAAAAAGGTACAGTAAAATGGTTTAACGCAGAAAAAGGTTTTGGTTTCATCTCCGTACCTGGTGAAGACGATGTATTCGTACATTTCTCCGCAATTCAGGCTGAAGGCTACAAAACACTGGAAGAAGGCCAGGAAGTTGAATTTGAAGTAGTACAGGGTGCAAAAGGCCCTCAGGCTGCAAACGTAACACGTGCTTAATCGATTTTCTTTATTTGACCTAAGTGCGAAAGCATTCAGACATATATTTGAGCTTGGTTATGCAACAAAGAGGCTCTCCGTTAGGAGAGTCTTTCTTTATGCCGAAAAAGTGTATTTTTTTGGAATTATCGGCAGATGAGGGCGTTTTTTTCTTTGGAATCGTTGCATCCGAGAAAATGGTGTGCTACAATTAAGTGTCACACAGAAGATAATGTAAAAGAAAAACTTGAAACGATTGGAGTAATTCTAAATGAGTCAGAATATTGAAAATATCAGAAACGTAGCGATTATTGCCCACGTTGACCACGGCAAAACCACATTGGTGGATCAGCTGCTCAGACAGAGCGGTATCTTCCGTTCCAATCAGGAGATACAGGAAAGAGTCATGGACAGCGGCGATATTGAACGGGAAAGAGGGATTACCATTCTTTCCAAAAACACAGCCGTAAACTATGGCGATACCAAAATCAACATCATTGATACCCCCGGACATGCCGATTTCGGCGGCGAGGTAGAGCGTGTGCTGAAAATGGTAGACGGCGTTGTGCTGGTGGTGGATGCATTTGAAGGGCCTATGCCCCAGACAAAATTCGTTCTGCGCAAGGCGTTGGAGCTGAATCACCCTGTTGTTGTCTGCGTAAATAAGGTGGATAGACCCGAAGCACGCCCTGATGAGGTTGTGGATGAGGTTCTGGAGCTGTTCATGGAGCTGGATGCAAACGAAGACCAGCTGGATTCTCCCTTTGTATTCGCATCTGCAAGAGGCGGCTATGCGTCCGAGGATGCCAATGCAAGAGAAGGGGATATGAAGCCCTTGTTTGAAGCAATCATCAATCACATTCCTGCACCCAAGGGGGATGTGAATGCACCGGCACAGGCTCTGATTTCCACGATTGACTACAGCGAATATCTGGGTCGTATCGGCATCGGTAAGATTGAAAACGGCGTACTGCGTGTCAATGACGAGGTTGTCGTTCTGAATATGCACAATGCGGAAACACAGAAAAAGGTTCGTATCACAAAGTTGTACGAATTTCAGGGCTTGCAGAGAGTGGAGGTAAAGGAAGCGAGCGTCGGCAATATTGTTGCGCTTAGCGGCATTGAAAATATCATGATTGGGGATACCATCTGTTCCCCCGAAAAGCCTGAACCTCTGCCCTTTGTGAAGATTTCCGAACCCACACTGGCAATGAATTTCTCCGTAAATGACAGCCCCTTTGCAGGGCAGGAGGGGAAATATGTTACCTCCAGACAGATTCGTGACAGACTGTTCAAGGAGCTGAATACAGATGTCAGCCTGCGGGTAGAGGATACGGATAATTTGGACAGCGTGAAGGTTTCCGGCAGAGGGGAGCTGCATCTTTCCATTCTGATTGAAACACTCCGCAGAGAAGGCTACGAATTTCAGGTTTCCAAGCCGGAGGTGCTGTTCAGAGAGATTAACGGCAAGAAATGCGAGCCTATGGAGGCGGTAACGATTGACGTTCCTGAGGAATTTGTCGGCAATGTTATCGAAAAACTGGGCAGCAGAAAGGGCGAAATGACAAATATGTATCCTGCAAAGGGCGGCTATACCAGACTGGAATTTTCTATTCCTGCAAGAGGTCTGATTGGCTACCGCAGTGAATTTATGACGGATACCAAGGGCAACGGCATTATGAACTCCCTGTTTGACGGCTACGAACCCTATAAGGGGGATATCGTGACCCGTTCGCAGGGCTCTCTGGTTGCGTTTGAAAGCGGCGAAGCCATCACCTATGGTCTGTATAACGCGCAGGAACGTGGGGATCTGTTCATCGGCGCAGGCACAAAGGTTTACGAGGGCATGGTTGTCGGCAGAAATGCCCGTGCGGATGATATGGATATCAACGTATGCAAGAAAAAGCAGCTGACCAATACCCGTGCGAGCGGCTCTGATGATGCGCTGAAGCTGACACCGCATATCACGATGTCCTTGGAGCAGTGCATGGAATTTATCAGTGATGATGAACTGCTGGAGGTAACACCCCAGAATCTGCGTATGCGGAAAAAGATTCTGGATAATACCCAGCGCAGAAAGGCGAAAAACCGCGCAAACAGCTAAGAAGCGGTTCTGATTAGGATTTTTGGAAAGAGGTGCACCATGGCGGCAAAAGCGAAGAAAAAGGGCGGCGGCTTCGTAAAACAGGCGGCAATTCTGGCAGCAGCCAGCCTGCTGGTACGTTTTTTGGGCTTTATATACCGTTTACCCTTAACCAATATGATTGGGGACGAGGGGAATGCGATTTACAGCGGCGGCTATTATATTTATACCTTCCTGCTGATTTTATCCTCGGCGGGGCTGCCTGCGGCAATTTCTAAGCTGGTTTCCGAGAGAATCGCACTGAAGCAATACCGAAATGCGCATCGTGTCTTTCAGGCGGCATTGGTGATTTCCACCTGCTTTGGCACGTTCTTTGCGATTGTGATGGGACTTGGCGCGCACCGACTGGCAGATATGATTGACATTGCGGACAGCTATTATTCCCTGCTGACGCTTTGCCCGACCTTGGTGATTGTTGCTATCATGTCCGTATTCCGCGGATATTTCCAAGGGATGCGTACCATGGTGCCGACCGCGATTTCTCAGATTGTAGAGCAGGTGTTCAACGCCTTTTTCAGTGTGTATCTGGCATGGGTGTTTATGAGCATCAATATTCCGGAAGGGATGACGAAGAACATTCCTCTGGCATCTGCCGGTGGTACGATGGGGACGGGGATTGGCGCTTTGGCAGGTCTGGTTGTGGTGGTCTTTGCCTACTGTCTGATTCGCCCGTATCTGCTTTGGAGAGCAGAGCGATGCAAGCAGCCCTACGAGGAATCGAAGCGTGAGCTGATGGGCAGAGTTTTGCAAACGGCATGGCCTATCATCGCAGGTACGGCGGTATTCAGCATTACCAACCTGATTGATATGGGGATGGTGGTAAGAATTTTGCAGCAGATTGGATTTTCCGAAGAGAATGCAAGAGCGTTGTATGGACAGCTTTCGGGGAAATATGTTACGCTGACCACATTGCCCGTTACGATTTCTACGGCGGTTGCAACAGCGGCTTTGCCGAGCATTGCCACATCGGTAAAATTGAAGGAGCGGAAGCAGGTACGCAGAAAAATGACGCTGACCTATCGCATTTCCATGATTATTTCTGTGCCTGCAGCGGTTGGTATCAGTGCGCTTGGGCCGCAGATTATCCACATGCTGTTCCCCAGTGCAAGCGACGGCGGTACACTGCTGACGGTTGGCGGTGTTTCGATTATCTTCCTTGCGCTCTGCCAGACCTCTACGGGGATTTTGCAGGGGATTGGACATATTAAGGTGCCCGTGGTCGGTGCGATTCTGGGTGCCATTACAAAGGTGATTCTGAACATGGTTCTGATTCGGATTCCTTCTATTAACGTTCTGGGGGCAGTGCTTTCCACAACGGGCTGCTATCTGGTTGCAGGCGTTTTTGATGTAATCATGCTGAGCAGACTGACGGGAACGAAATTTGATATCATGGGTAGCTTTCTCAAGCCGATTATCGGCTCTGCTGCCATGGCGGCGGCAACACTTGGCAGCTATCATGTGTTCTATCAGCTTTTGCAGAGCAACACCATCGCGACACTGCTTGCAATCTGCATTGCGGTTGCGGTGTATGGTCTGGTGATGCTGCTCATCAAGGGTATCGTGGAGGAGGACTTGCAGACAGTGCCCGGCGGCGGCAAGCTGATTCGCGTTTGCAGACGGCTGCATTTGTTATAAAAACAGAAATCCACCGAATGATTTTGCGGAAGATTCGGTGGATTTTTCTATAAAAAAGGATTTTTTTGGATACATTTTGAAAAAATATAAAATCTGTTGTTGACAGAAAGAATATCCTGTGGTAATATGTAAAAGTCGCTGAACAAAAGCGGTAAAAAATATCGAGGCGTGGCTCAGCTTGGTAGAGCGCTACATTAGGGATGTAGAGGTCGCAGGTTCAAATCCTGTCGCCTCGATGGCAGTTTAAGAGACGAATATGATTCGTCTCTTTTTTCATATTCGGCAGTGATTTGAAAAAAATTGGAAAAAGAGAGAATCGGCACGGCCTACGGAGGTGAACCGTTTATGACCGACCAGAACGAGGCACGATTGGTCAAGAGGGCGAAGCAGGGGGACATGCACGCCTTTGAGGAACTCATTATACAGCACGAAAAGATCGTTTATAACGTGGCACTGCGCATGATGAACCACAGCGAGGATGCGAAGGATATTTCGCAGGAGGTGTTTCTGAAGGCGTATCGGAATATCGGGAATTTTGACGAGCGGTCGCAGTTTTCTACCTGGATTTACCGCATTACGGCGAATACCTGCATTGATGAAATGCGAAAGCGGAAGGGCAGGCAGAGCTTTTCGTTAGAGGAAGAGCTGGAAAGCGAGGAAGGCAGCATGCAGCGGCAGGTTGCGGATGCGGGCGAAACACCGGAGGAAAGCATGCTTCGAGAGGAGCAGAAAAGCGAGATTTTACAGGCATTGGAGAGCCTTTCGCCGGAGCATAAGGTGGCGGTTATCCTGCGGGATATCAAGGGGCTTTCCTACGAGGAAATCGCTGAGATTCTGGAGCTTACGCTGGGAACGGTGAAGAGCCGTATTTCCCGTGGGCGAAATCAATTAAAGCAGGAAATTTTAAAATTACGGGAACAAGATGCACATTTTATTCGTCATAAGAGAGGAAAGGAGGGAAGGCAATGAATTGTGATAAAGTGAAAGAGCTGCTCTGGGCGTATTTGGAAAACAAAACCACGGCAGAGGAAACAGCAGAAATCGAAACGCATTTGGAAGGCTGTGCGGCTTGCAGAGAAGAGCTGGCGCAGCAGAAGGAAATCAAAAACGCTTTGGCGAGCCTTCCTGACGAGGAACTCCCTGAAGGCTATCATACAGAGCTGATGCAGAAGCTGCAGGCGGAACGCAAGATTGTGCCTTTCCCTGCAAAGAAGAAGCATGGCTGGAAGCAGATGAGCATGATCGCGGCGGCGGTGCTTGTGGTTGTGGTAGCAGGCGGCACGAGGGGGATGCTGGAAATGCGGCAGAACCAGAACGAGGAGATAGAGCAGATTCTGTTTGAGAATACTGCGCTGACGGCGGATACGGGCGAGGAAGCGGCAGAACAGATTGCGGCGGACAGCGCGACAGAGAACAATGCGGCGGAAAAATCCGATACCAAGGAGGATTTTTCTGAGCAGGAAACAAAGAAAGTAAAAAAACCTGTTTCGCAGAAAACGGCACCAAAAGAAACTACACCCAAAGAAGCAACTCCGAAGGAAACAACTCCGAAGGAAACGGCAAAGTCTTTTCGGTCGGAGGGAGCGGCAACCATGCCGAAAGCAGCTTTATATGCAAGTGAAGCGGAAAATGCGATGGACAGAGAGACATTGGTGAGCGGCACACGCGCTGCGGACAGCAATGCGGCGGACAGCATGACACTTCAGGTGGCGGAAAAGGAGACAGCCTTGCAGGCAATTCGTAAGAGCATAGAGGAAGCCGGCGGTTATGAGGGAAGCAGTGCGGATGATGTGATTCAGGCGGTGATTCCTGCGGCAAATTATGCAGATTTTCTGGAGCAGGTCGGCAAGCTGGGCGAAATACAGGCACTTTTCCAAGGCGAGGCGGACGGCGCATCGCACACAATCAGCATTTCGGTAACGGAAAAATAAAAAGGGACACGGTGGATTTTTGCGAGAAAAGCCGTGTTCTTTTTTTGCTGAAATTTTCTTGGGGGCAGAGAATTTTGATATGTTTTGCAAAAAATAGCTTGACAAATCTCTGACAAACGCATATACTGGTCTCGTAAATAAATAGAATCTTCAGGGCAGGGTGAAAGTCCCTACCGGTGGTATAGCCCACGAGCCGCAAGGCATGATTCGGTGAAACTCCGAAGCCGACAGTATAGTCTGGATGAAAGAAGATGGATGAACGTAGGAAAAGTGTTTCTTTTCTGTGTCTTTTTGAGATATCTGCTCTGGATTGTTTTTGAACATTCCGGAGCTTTTCTTATTTGGGCACAGGGAGTCTTTTGGTGTGTGTTTCTGATGCTCTGAGCGATTCTGTTCGGAGCATTTTTTATTTTGTATTTTTGAAATCTGTCTGGAGGGATTCTATGAAGGATTCAGAATATATGGAGCTTGCACTCATGCTTGCGAAAAATGGACTCGGATGGACGGCACCGAACCCGATGGTGGGGGCAGTGCTTGTAAAGGATGGTGAAATCATCGGGCAGGGCTGGCATGAAAAATGCGGTGAGCCGCATGCAGAGCGAAACGCATTGGCAAATTGCAAAAAATCGCCGCAGGGCGCGACGCTTTATGTGACATTAGAGCCTTGCTGCCATCAGGGCAGACAGCCGCCTTGTGTGGATGCCATTCTGGAGGCAGGCATTCGGCGCGTGGTGGTCGGCTCGGCAGACCCCAATCCACTTGTGGCAGGAAAGGGAATTCGGATTTTGCGAGAGCATGGCATAGAGGTAACGGAGCACATGCTGGAGGAGGAATGTGACCGCTTGAATGAGGTGTTTTTTCACTATATTCAAACAAAGCGTCCCTTTGTGGTAATGAAATATGCGATGACGATGGACGGAAAAATCGCAACCTACACAGGTGCATCCAAATGGATTACATCGGAAACGGCAAGAGCTCATGTGCAAGAGCAAAGACATAAATATACTGCAATTATGGTGGGTGTGGGAACGGTATTGGCAGATAATCCCATGCTGAATTGCAGGATGGAGGGCAGAAAAAACCCGATTCGCATTATTTGCGATACACACCTTCGCACACCGTTGGATACAAAAATTGTTGCAACGGCGAAGGAAATACAGACCATCCTTGCAACCTGCTGTGCGGATAGGAAAAAACAGGAGGCATATCTGGCGGCAGGCTGTCAAATCCTACAGGTGAACGAAAAAAACGGACATGTTGATTTGCAGGAATTGATGCAAAAATTAGGGGAGCAGGAAATTGACAGCATTCTGATAGAGGGTGGCGGCACACTCCATTGGACAGCATTGGAGGAAGGCATTGTGCAAAAGGTACAGGCATATATCGCACCGAAATTATTTGGCGGACGGACGGCAAAAACCCCCATCGAGGGGCAGGGCGTTGCAACGCCGGCGGAGGCATTTTATTTAAAGAACAGCAAAATCATTCCTCTGGGAGAGGATTTTCTGATAGAGAGCGAGGTGAGCAGAGATGTTCACGGGAATTGTTGAGGAAATCGGAAGGGTTGAGAGAATCAAGCACGGACAGCATTCTGCGGTCTTGACCATTCATGCGGATACGGTTTTGGAGGGAACCAAAATCGGTGACAGCATCGCGGTCAACGGCATTTGCCTGACAGTAACGGAGCTGTTTTCGCATGGCTTTTCCGCAGATGTGATGCACGAAACGCTGAACCGTTCCTCTCTGGCAGGGCTGACAATGGGAACGCCTGTGAATCTGGAAAGAGCCATGGCGGCAGACGGACGCTTTGGCGGGCATATCGTTGCAGGCCATGTAGATGGTGTGGGAAAGGTGATCCGCGTGCGTCGGGATGATACAGCCATTTGGTATACCATACAGGCGAAGGCGGAGCTGATGCGATATATCGTTGAAAAGGGCTCCATAACCATTGACGGCATTAGCCTGACAGTGGCGGAGGTCGGAGAAAGCGAGTTTTCCATTTCTGCCATTCCGCATACGGTCAGCCAAACCATTTTGAAGAACCGCAGAGAAGGCGATTTGGTAAATCTGGAAACGGATATCATTGGAAAATATGTAGAAAAGCTGGTTTGCCCGAAAGCAGAGCAGCAGCCGAAAAATACAATTACAATGGATTTTTTATCGAAATACGGATTTTAAGGAGGAGAATACATCATGCAGTTTAACACAGTAGAGGAAGCGCTGGAGGAATTGCGCAACGGCAAAATCATTTTGGTAACAGATGATCCCGATAGGGAAAACGAAGGGGATTTCATCTGTGCGGCAGAATTTGCAACCACAGAAAACATCAACTTCATGGCATGCTATGGCAAGGGCTTGATTTGTATGCCTATGTCTGAGGAATATGTGCGGAAATTGCGGATTCCTCAGATGGTACAGCAGAATACGGATAATCACGAAACAGCATTTACGGTTTCCATCGACCATGTGGCAACCACAACAGGCATTTCTGCGGCAGAACGCTCCATCACAGCGCTTGCCTGCGTTTCGGATGATGCAAAGCCTGAGGATTTCCGCAGACCGGGTCACATGTTCCCTCTCCTGGCAAAGAAAAACGGCGTTCTGGAACGGGAAGGGCACACCGAAGCAACCGTTGATTTATGCAGACTGGCAGGCTTGAAGGAATGTGGGCTGTGCTGCGAAATCATGCGTGAGGATGGTACCATGATGCGTACGCCTGAGCTGATGAAGCTGGCAAAGCAATGGGATATCAAATTCATTACCATTCGGGATTTGCAGAATTACCGCAAATGCCATGAAAAGCTGGTGGAGCAGAAGGCAGCTGTTAAAATGCCCACGAAATACGGTGATTTTATGGCGTATGGCTTCGTCAATTTGCTGAATGGCGAGCATCATGTAGCACTGGTAAAGGGCGATATCGGTGATGGCAAGGATGTGCTTTGCAGAGTTCATTCCGAGTGCCTGACAGGGGATACCTTCGGCTCCCTGCGGTGCGACTGCGGACAGCAGTTTGCCGCTGCTATGACGCAGATTGAAAAGGAAGGGCGCGGCATCCTGCTTTATATGCGGCAGGAGGGGCGTGGTATCGGCTTAATCAATAAGCTGCGCGCCTATGAATTGCAGGAGCAGGGTATGGATACCTTGGAAGCAAATCTTTCCCTTGGCTTCAAGGGCGACCAGAGAGAATATTATATCGGCGCACAGATTCTGCGCGAATTGGGCGTAAAAAGCATGCGTCTTTTGACCAACAATCCCGATAAGGTATATCAGCTGGAGGAATTTGGGATTGAAATTACAGAGCGCGTGCCTATCCAGATGGATGCAACAACACATGATTTATTCTATCTGAAAACAAAACAGGAACGCATGGGGCATTATCTGAAATATTAAAGAATCTGAAATATAAAAGAAAAAATGAAAGAAAAGAGGGAATAAAAATGAAAACATTTGAAGGTAAACTGGTATCGAAGCAGATTAAAATCGGTATTGTAGCGGCAAGATTCAACGAATTTATCACAGCAAAGCTGTTGAGCGGCGCGATGGACGGTCTGGTGCGGCATGATGTGGCGGAAGAGGATGTCAACGTGGCATGGGTGCCCGGTGCATTTGAAATTCCCCTGATTGCATCCAAAATGGCGAAAAGCGGCAAATATGATGCTGTGATTTGCTTAGGCGCAGTGATTCGTGGCTCCACCAGCCATTATGATTTTGTCTGCAACGAGGTTTCCAAGGGGATTGCGGCGGTTTCTCTGGAAACAGGCATTCCTGTGATGTTTGGTGTGCTGACAACGGAAAACATCGAACAGGCGATTGAACGTGCCGGCACAAAAGCAGGTAACAAGGGCTACGATTGTGCGGTCAGCGCGATTGAGATGGTAAACCTGATTCGGGAACTGGAGAAATAAAAGGGCTTTTTGGATATAGATTCGGCAAATAGGCTGCTTCTGCTATTAAATAGGTAGAAACAGCCTATTTTATTGCAGAAAAAACGGAAAAAGACAAATGTCCACTGGACAGAATGCACAAAAACGTGTAGACTATATTGTAAAATTTGAGGGATATGCTTTAGTGTTCTACTTGACTAAAGCGTTAAAATGCGATACACTATTTTCAGAACAGAAAGGGTGTGGAATTTGAATGAAACCGGAAGAAATGCTTTTGAAAAAAGAGGAGCGAGTCAGCTTCAGCCTGCGTGCCTTATTTGAACAATATGGCTATCGAAAATTTAAGATGAGCAAATTTGAGGAGTACGATTTTTATGCGGAGAACAGAAGCTTTCTGCACAGCGAAGCCATCCTGACCTTTACGGGACTGGACGGCAAGCTTTTGGCACTCAAGCCGGATGTGACCCTTTCTATCGTGAAGAATACGAAGGGAAGCCGAGATACGGCAGAACGCGTGTATTATAACGAAAATGTATACCGTGCCAGAAAGGGCGCAGGTGAATACAAGGAAATCATGCAGGTTGGCTTGGAATATATCGGCGAGGTGGATGCATACGCCACGCTTGAGGTGCTTTTACTGGCGCAGAAAAGCCTGAAAACCATCAGCGACGCTTACATACTGGACGTTTCTCACATGGGCTTTGTGGCAGGGCTGATGGAGGAGGTTGCTTTGCCTTATGCACAGCAGGATAGAATCCTCGATTGCATCAGCGAGAAGAATATCCATGGGATTCGCGCAGTTTGTAAGGAAAACAGCGTTGCGGCGGATTTGACTGAGAGATTGGAGGGACTGGCGAGTCTGTATGGCAGTCTGGAGGAAACCCTGCCGCAGGCGAAGGCACTTTGCTGTAATGAAAAAATGGAGCAGGCGGTGCAGGAGCTGGAAAATATCCTGCGGTGTCTGAAAATCGGCGGCAATGAGGAAAAGGTGAACCTCGATTTTTCCATCGTGAACGATATGGATTATTATACGGGCATCATTTTTCAGGGCTTTATCAACGGTGTGCCCAGCAGCATTCTCAGCGGCGGCAGATATGACAACCTGCTGCGGAAATTGGGTAAGGATGCGGATGCCATCGGCTTTGCGGTTTATCTGGATTTACTGGAACGCTTTGATTCCAAGGAAAAGGAATACGATGTGGATACACTCCTGCTTTATGAGGAGGGCGCGGATGTGGCGGCTCTGGCGCAGGCGGCGCAGATGCTGACCGATAACGGGCAGAGCGTTCTGGTGCAGAGAAAAAATACGGGAAACGTGAAATATAAGCAGCTGCTTTGTATGAAGGATAGGGGGCTTGAAATCGTTGCGGAACTGGATTAACATCGCACTGCCGAAGGGCAGATTAGGCGAAAAGGCGTATGATATTTTTGAGGCAATCGGCTATGGCTGTCCTTCCATTCATGAGGGCGGCAGAAAGCTGATTTTTGAAAACGAGGAAAACGGCGTGCGGTATTTCTGGGTAAAGCCCTCGGATGTGGCGGTTTATGTGGAACGCGGCGCGGCGGATATCGGTGTAGTCGGAAAGGATATTCTTCTGGAGCAGTCCTCGGATGTGTATGAGCTCTTGGATTTAGGCATGGGTAAATGCCGCATGGCAGTGGCAGGCGTGAAGGGAGAACGTCCCGATGGGGGACATACCCTGCGCGTGGCAACAAAATTCCCCAATATCGCAAGAGAATTTTACAGAAAGCAGAGCAGAGAAATTGATATTATCGAATTACATGGCTCGATTGAGATTGCCCCGATTCTGAAAATGAGCGATGTCATTGTAGATATCGTGGAAACGGGAACAACCCTCCGAGAAAATAATCTTGAGGTCATTGAAACGGTTGTGCCAATCAGCGCAAGGCTGATTGCGAATAAGGTCAGCTATAAATTCAATAATGCAAGCATCCGCGAATTGTGCGATCGGATTGCGGAGAATCTGGAAAAAAAGGACTGATGAGAAGAAATGAGGTGAAGGCATGATTCGAACCTATGCTTACAAAGACATTAAAATAGAAGAAATTTTTGCAAGAGAGGAAGAAAAAACGAATGTGGCGGACGTGGTTGCGCAGATTATCGCAGAGGTACGCAAAGGCGGCGATGCGGCACTGAAACGCTATGCGGAGCAATTCGATGGCGCGGCACCTGCGGTGTTTGAGGTTTCCAAGGAGGAACGGGCGGCGGCGTATGCACAGGCGGACGCGGCGTTTCTGGAGATTTTAAAAGAAGCGGCGGCGCATATTCGTGCCTTCCATGAAAAGCAGAAACGGACGGATTTTGTGCTGACGGAGCGCGAGGGTGTTGTGCTTGGACAGAAAATTATTCCTCTGGACAGAGTGGGACTTTATGTCCCCGGGGGGACGGCAAGCTATCCCTCTACGGTGCTGATGGATTGTATTCCTGCAAAGATAGCAGGGGTCAAGGAGGTTTGCATGGTAACGCCGGCGAAGGATGGGAAATTAAACCCCGATATCATTGCGGCGGCGGAAATCGCAGGGGTTGACCGTATTTTCAGAATCGGCGGCGCACAGGCGGTTGCGGCGCTTGCGTATGGCACGGAAAGCATCCCTCGTGTGGATAAAATCGTAGGCCCCGGCAATGCCTTTGTTGCAGAAGCGAAAAAGCAGGTGTTCGGGCAGGTTTCGATTGATATGATTGCAGGGCCGAGCGAAATTCTTGTCATTGCGGATGGCAATTCCGATGCGGAAATCATTGCGGCGGATTTGCTTTCGCAGGCGGAGCATGACAAAATGGCTTCGGCGGTTCTGGTGACGGAAAGCGAAGCCTTGGCACAGGCGGTAACGGCAGAGCTGGAACGGCAGATTGCACTGCTCCCCAGAACGGAAATCGCAAGAGCATCCATTGACAATAACGGAAAGATTATTCTGGTAAAGGATATCGCGGAAGCCATCGCGGTTTCCAATGAAATTGCACCGGAGCATCTGGAGGTTTCGGTGGATGAGCCGTTTCGTTATTTGGCGGATATCCGCCATGCCGGCTCGATTTTCCTTGGAAGAAACGCACCCGAAGCCTTGGGAGATTATTTCGCAGGGCCGAACCATACCCTGCCGACAAGCGGTACGGCGCGGTTTTCCTCTCCCTTGGGCGTGGATGATTTTGTGAAGCGTTCTTCCTTTACTTACTATACAAAAGAGGCACTGGCGGCGGAGGCGGAGAAAATCGGTTTCTTTGCCAGAAGAGAGGGCTTGGAGGCACATGCCCGTTCCGCTCTGGTGCGAAAAGATAAGGGGGTTATCCAATGAGCAGATTTATGAGTCCCCGTTTTACGGGCTTGGAGGCATATACACCCGGCGAACAGCCACAGGATCAGCAGTATGTAAAGCTGAATACGAATGAATCGCCCTATCCGCCCTCGCCTGCGGTGGTGGCGGCGATTTCTGCCGAGGAGGTCAGCAGGCTGAACCTTTACCCCGACCCGACAGGCAGGGTGCTGAAGGAAAAGCTGGCGGCGCTTTATGGCGTGAAAGCAGAAAATATCTTCCTTTCCAACGGCTCGGATGATATTCTGAATTTCGCCTTCATGGCGTTTTGCGACAGCGAAAGAGGGGCGGCATTCCCCGAAATCAGCTATGGTTTTTATCCTGTTTATGCCGACCTTTATCATGTGGACTGTGTGAAAATCCCTCTGAAAGAGGATTTTGGCGTGGATTATCGGGATTACTGCAATATCGACAGAATGGTTGTGATTGCGAACCCCAATGCGCCCACAGGGATGGAAATTTCCCTTGCGGAGATTGAGGAAATTCTGAAAACGAACCCGAACCGAATTGTGCTGATTGATGAGGCGTATATTGATTTCGGCGGCACTAGCTGTGTGGATTTGATTCGGAAATACGATAACCTGCTTGTGGTACAGACCTATAGTAAATCGCGCTCCATGGCAGGGGCAAGATTGGGCTTTGCCATTGCAGATGCAGGCATCATTGCGGATCTGGAAAAAATCAAGTATTCCACGAATCCCTATAATATCAACCGTTTGACACTGCTTGCAGGCGAAGCGGCGGTGGAAAGCAATGCTTATTATGTGGAAAATGCGAAGAAAATTGCGGCAACCAGAGATATGACGACTCAAAAACTCCGCGAGATGGGCTTTACCGTTCTGGATTCCAAGGCGAATTTTATTTTTGCAAAAAGCAACGCCGTCAGCGGCAGGGTGCTTTATGAGGAATTGAAGAAAAAAGGCGTTCTGGTGCGCTTCTGGGGCAAGGAAAAAATTGAGGACTTCCTGCGCATTACCATCGGCACGCCCGAACAGATGGAGGTTTTATTTGCGAAAACAGCGGAGATTTTGCAGGAGCAGAAAGGGGATTGACATGAGACAAAGCGAGATTATCAGAAAAACCGCGGAAACAGATATTTGCCTTTCCCTTTTGCTGGATGGGTCGGGAAGGAGCAGTGTGAACACAGGCGTTGGCTTTCTTGACCACATGCTGACGCTTTTCGCAAAGCATGGCAGATTTGATTTGGATGTGGTCTGCAAGGGCGATATTGAGGTGGATGACCACCATTCCGTAGAGGATATCGGGATTTGTCTGGGACAGGCGTTTGCCGATGCTCTGGGCGAGGGCAGAGGAATTGCCCGTTACGGGGACATCACTCTGCCGATGGATGAAGCACTGCTTCTGGCGGCGGTTGACCTTGGCGGCAGAAGTCATCTGGAATATGGTCTGGAAATTCCGACGGAAAAGGTTGGCACGTTTGATACAGAGCTGGTGGAGGAATTTTTCATTGCCTTTGTGCGAAATGCAAAGCTGAATCTGCATCTCTTACAATTCAGAGGAAAAAATTCCCACCACATTATAGAAGGAGCCTTCAAGGCAACGGCGCGCGCCTTAGCGAAGGCAGTCGCGGTGCAGAAGGATTATGCGGATGAAATTCCATCCACGAAGGGGGTGCTTTGATGATTGCGATTATTGATTATGGCGTGGGGAATCTGTTTTCCCTGCAAAGCTCTCTGAAATTCATCGGGGCAGACGCGGAGGTCACAAATGATATTGCCAAAATCAAGGCGGCGGATAGAATCATCCTGCCCGGCGTGGGTGCGTTTGCGGATGCGATTCGGAAGCTGCGTGAAAGCGGCATGGAGCAGGTTGTTCTGGAGGAGGCGGCAAACGGCAAACCCTTGCTTGGCATTTGCTTAGGGATGCAGATGCTTCTGGAAAAAAGTTACGAATATGGCGAGCATGCAGGCTTAGGCTTGATTGGCGGCAGTGTAAAGCCCATTGCGCCCATGATTGGGGAAGGGCTGAAGGTGCCGCATATTGGGTGGAATCGGCTGATTTTCCCGAAGGACAGAGAAAAATCTAAGCTGTTCCAATACATCAATGAGGGCGACTGCGTTTATTTCGTTCATTCCTACGCGGGCGTGGATTGTGATGCCTTTGTTTCTGCGAGAACGGAATACGGCGCAGAGCTGACAGCGGCGGTGGAGCGCGGCAATGTATACGGCACGCAGTTTCATCCCGAAAAAAGCGGCGAGGTCGGCTTGCAGATTCTAAAGGCATTTTGCGAATTGTAAGAAAGGGGGAAAGATTCTATGGAATTATTTCCTGCGATTGATTTGATAGACGGCTGTGCGGTGCGCCTGGTGAAGGGCGATTATGCACAGAAAACGATATACAGCGAGAATCCTGCGGCAGTGGCTCGCTCCTTTGCGGCGGCAGGGGCGAAATATCTCCATGTGGTTGATTTGGAGGGCGCGAAGGACGGCGGTACGCCTAATCTGGAAACCATCCGCACGATTGTGAGAGAGAGTGGACTTCTGGTTGAGGTCGGCGGCGGCATCCGTTCCGAGGAAGTCATCAAGACCTATCTGGATGCAGGCGTATTCCGTGTGATTCTGGGGACAGCGGCGGTGCAGAACCCTGCCTTTCTGGAGGAAATGGTGCGGAAATACGGTGAGAAAATCGCGGTCGGCGTAGATATCAAGGATGGAAGGGTTGCCATCAAGGGCTGGACAGAGGTTTCCGAGGAAAGCTGCTTTGCCTTCTGCGAAAAGCTGCAGAAAATCGGCGTGAAAACGATTATCTGCACGGATATTTCCAAGGATGGTCTGCTTTCCGGCACGAATCTGGAATTATATCGACAGCTTTCCGAAAAATGCAAGGTGGATATCGTTGCAAGCGGCGGTGTAACTACGCTGGATGATGTGAAAAAACTTGCGGAGATGAAGCTTTATGGCGCGATTCTCGGCAAGGCACTTTATACGGGCAATATTGACCTCGCGGCTGCCGTGACACTCACAAAGGAGGGAAACGAATGATTACAAAAAGAATCATCCCCTGTCTGGATGTCAAGGATGGCAGAGTAGTCAAGGGGGTCAAGTTTGAAGGGCTTTCGGATGTTTCCTCTCCTGTGGAGCTAGGGAAATACTACAGCGACTGCGGCGCAGATGAATTGGTGTTTTATGACATTACGGCATCGGCGGAGGGCAGGGTGCTGTTCACCGATATCCTGACAGAGGTGGCGCAGAATATCTTCATTCCGCTGACGGTTGGCGGCGGCATCAACACCCTGGAGGACTTTGACCGCGTGCTGAAATGCGGCGCGGATAAGGTGAGCGTGAACAGCGGCGCAATCAGAAACCCTGAGCTGATTCGCGAGGCGGCGCAGAAATACGGCAATCAGTGTGTGGTGCTTTCTGTGGATGTGAAGCGCGTGGATGGGAAATTCATGGTATTTGCCAAGGGCGGCAGAGAAAACACCGGCATGGAGGCATTGCCTTGGATTGCGCGCTGCGTCGAAATGGGCGCAGGCGAGGTGGTTGTCAACAGCATTGATACGGACGGCGTGAAGCAGGGGTTTGATTTAGAGCTGCTGAAGGAGGTCTGCGCTTTGGTGAATGTGCCCGTGATTGCATCGGGCGGCGCAGGCTGTATCGAGGATTTTGTGACGCTGTTCCGGGAAATTCCCGATATTGATGCAGGGCTTGCGGCATCCATCTTCCATTTCGGTGAGGTGGAAATTTCCGCATTGAAGGAACGGCTTGCGGCGGAGGGCATTATCGTCCGCAGATAAGAGAAGGAAGGGAGAGAAAACCGTGGTAAACATAGATGAATTGCGTTTTGATGAAAAAGGGTTGATTCCTGCGGTTGTAGTGGATACCTACAGCAAAAAGGTTTTGACCGTGGCATATATGAACAAGGAAAGCCTTGCCATCAGCATGAAGGAGGGCAGAACCTGCTTCTGGTCGCGTTCTCGTCAGGAGCTTTGGCGCAAGGGCGAAACGAGCGGCAATGTGCAGCATATCGTCTCCATTACGGCGGACTGCGACAGGGACGCGCTGACGGTTGAGGTTGTGAAGGAAGGCCCTGCCTGCCATCTGGGGACAGAATCCTGCTTCTCCGATTTCGTGTATCTGAATCCTGCGTATCAGTCCTTCTCGGTGGATGGCTTGGTGGAAATGCTGGAAGGCAGAAAAAAGGAAAAGCCCGAAGGCTCTTATACGACCTACCTTTTTGAAAAGGGCTTGGATAAGATTCTGAAAAAGGTCGGCGAGGAATGTACCGAGGTTATCATTGCGGCAAAGGCGGAGGACAGAGCCGAAACGATTTATGAAATTGCGGATTTGACGTATCATGTGATGGTGCTGATGACAGAGCAGGGGATTTCCCTTGCGGATATCCGCAAGGAGCTGGCAAAGAGACACATCATTGACCATAAGGTAAAGCAGGAGAAGATGACAAAATGAGATTTCCGAACATGAATTTTCATACCCACACCACCTACTGCGACGGGAAGGAAACGGCGGAGCAGATGGTGCAGGCGGCGATTGCGAAGGGCTTTACGCGCCTTGGCTTTTCGGGGCATGGGTTCAATGATTTCCGCCCGGAGGATCAGGAGGTCTGGTGCATGCGTCCGGAGGATGTGCCGAAATATCAGACGGAGGTGCGCGCCCTTGCGGAAAAGTATCAGGATAAGATTGAAATTCTCTGCGGCGTGGAGCAGGATGCTTGTTCGACTGCTCCGACAGAGGGCTTTGATTATGTGATTGGCTCTGTGCATTATGTGGAGAAGAACGGGATGTATTACTGCGTGGACGAAAGCCCTGAGGTGCTGGAGCAGGGCATCCGCGAGGGCTTCGGCGGTGATGTATATGCGCTGACGAAGCGGTTCTTTGAGATAGAGGCGGAGGTAGTCTCCCGAACAAATGCGACCTTTATCGGACATTTTGACCTTGTGACGAAATTCAACGAGGGCAGCCGTTACTTTGACCCCATGGATAAACGCTACAGAACGGCGGCACTTTCCGCAATGGATGCCCTTCTGGAAACAGGAAAGCCGTTTGAAATCAATACCGGCGGTATGTACCGCGGTCTGCGGACGGAGCCGTATCCCTCCTTGCAGCTTCTGCGTGATTTGAAGGAGCGAAGGGGGAAAATACTGCTTTCCAGTGACAGCCATGACGGGACTTCTCTTGGCTTCCGTTTTGCCGAGGTTGCGCAGGCGGCGAAGGAGATAGGCTTTGGCTCTGTTCTGGTGCTGAAAAAGGATGGCTGGGAGGAGTTTAAATTATTATAGGAACTTAAATTATTATAAAAGAGGAATTAAAAAATGCTGTCTGCAAAGGAAAATCTGCAAACAGCATTTTATTTTTGATGAAGCTTTGATGTTTTCAGCCGTTACAGCGGAACTTTGCTGCCACATCGGGATTTTTTTCGGCATATTCTGCCGCCATATCTGCCAGAGTGATGTTATCTACAACCTCATCCAGTGCCACCTTCATTTTCTTCCAGATGGAAAGGGAAACGCAGTGGTCGGAATTGGCGCAGTTGGGATGGTCAACACAGTCCACAGGGGACAGAGAGCCTTCCAGCACACGCAGTATCTCGCCGACGGTGGTTGCTTCGGGAGGATTGGTCAGCATATAGCCGCCCTGTGCGCCACGGAAGCTTTTTACCAGACCGGACTTGGTCAGTGGGTTGATAATCTGTTCCAGATATTTTTCGGAAATACCCTGATCCTTGGCGATTGTCTTTAAGGGAATCGTGCCATTGTTGTAATTCAAAGCCAGTGCAAGCATCAGACGGATGCCGTAACGGCCTCTTGTTGAAATCTTCATAAGGTCACCTCGCTCGTCTTTCGTATGATTTCGGTGGGTATGATGTTACGCTTCTTCCTGCCAGCCCTTGCAGATATCGACCCATTCTACGCAGTTGCCGTAATGATAAAGCTCATCGCAGGTCAGCTCGATTGCGGAATTGCTGCTGCCTGCCGCAGGGAATACGGTATCAAAGCGCTTCATAGAGATATCGGCATAAGCCTTTGTGCCTTCGGGCAATGCGAAGGGACAGACACCGCCGACAGCATGACCGGTTGCTTCTAGGGTTTCTTCAGGAGAGAGCATTTTTGCCTTTAGACCAAAGGTATCCTTGAATTTGCGGTTATCAATCTTGGTATCGCCTGCAACACAGATAACGATGGGGCCCTCCTTGCTCATCAGACAAAGCGTTTTTGTGATGCGTGCAGGGATAACGCCTGCTGCCTGTGCCGCCAGCTCAACGGTTGCGCTGGATTGCTCAAATTCAATAAGCTCCTTGGGGCAGTTCATATTCTTCAGATATGCTCTTACTTTTTCGATAGACATGATACCTCTCCTTTTGTTTCATTTTGTTTCTTTTTGCTATTTTATCGGGGAAATTTCTCCGAATGGTTTCTGTTTATACTCAGCATAGCAGAAAAGCAGCCTTTATGCAAGCAAAATACTAGGAAAACAAGGAAAAGAAAAAGTGGTTGTTTTTTTAAGAAACCTATGGTAAAATATTTTCAAACTTTGCTTATGGCGTGATTGCAAAGCAAAGCGATTGCATCGGTATTGTTATGCAAAGTCTTTAAGAATTCCTAACCATGCGAAAGACGAAGCAATGATGATACAAGGAAAGGCCCTTTTATATCCCCGTATAAGAGGGCTTTTTATTTTTGGGAGGGCTTTTTATTGCGAGAAAAGGCATAATTTTCTTTTGGGGAAACAGAAGACGGATTTTGTGTTCTCATTCTTGACGAAGGAATTTTCAGATGCTATACTCAAACTTGATTTAATATGGAAGAAGAATCGAGGAATGAATATGATTCGAAATATACTGGAATATCTGGAGAAGACGGCGAAACGCCTGCCTGATAAAATCGCTTTTTCCGGTGCGGAGGGGACGATTACCTTTGCAGAGCTGGAGGAGACGGCAAAGCGCATCGGCACATACCTGACACGATTCGGCGGCAGAAGCTGCCCAATCGCGGTGATGATGCAGAAAACGCCTGTTTCTGTGGCGGCATTTCTGGGTGCGGTCTACAGCGGCAATTTCTATACGCCCATTGATGTGACCATGCCGAAGGAGCGTGTGCTTTCTATTCTGCATACCTTACAGCCGCAGGTGCTTCTGATTGATGAAAAAAGCCGAAAGGCGGCAAATCATCTGGGCTATGAGGGGGAAATCATCGTTCTGGAGGAGCTTCTGGAAACGGAAATTGACGATGCACTTTTGCGGAAAATCCGCCGCTCTGTGATTGATACAGACCCTCTGTATGCGCTTTTTACCAGCGGCTCAACAGGGGTACCCAAGGGCGTTGTCATCAGCCACCAAGCTGTTGTGAATCTGACGGAATGGTACACAGAAGCGTTTTCCATTTCCGATGCGGAAATCATCGGCAATCAGGCACCGTTTTATTTTGATTCCTCTGTAAAGGATTTGTACGCGGTGCTGAAAACGGGCGCGCAGATGGAAATTATCCCGAAGATGCTTTTTTCCTTCCCGAAAAAGCTTCTGGAATATCTGGAGGAAAAGCAGATTAACTATATCGACTGGGTGCCTTCTGCACTGTGTATTGTGGTGAATACAGGGGCGCTGGAGAATTTCCAACCCTCCTATCTGAAGAAGATTATGTTCTGCGGCGAGGCAATGCCGACCAAGCAGTTCAATCAGTGGAGAGAAAAATATCCCGATGCCATGTTTGCGAATATCTATGGTCCGACGGAAACAACGGTGGACTGCACCTATTATATTGTAGACAGGGAATTTGCGAATGATGAGCCGTTGCCAATCGGCTATGGCTGCCGCAATACGGATGTGTTCATTTTGAATGGAGACAGGCTTGCGGCAGAGGGGGAAAGCGGTGAGCTTTGCGTACGTGGCAGATGCCTTGCGCTTGGCTATTATAATAACCCCGAAAAAACAGCAGAAGCCTTTATCCAGAACCCTTTGAATCCGTATTATCCCGAAAAAATTTATAAAACGGGAGATATTGCGAAATATAATGAACGGGGCGAAATCGTCTTTCTGGCAAGAAAGGATCATCAGATTAAGCACATGGGACACCGTATTGAGCTGGGCGAGATTGAAACAGCTGTCAATTCCATTGAGGGGATTGAAACGGGCGTTTGCCTTTATGACGAAGGAACACAGCGGATTCTGCTGTTCTACTGCGGCACGGAGGAAACGACACAGGCATATATTCTGAAATGCCTGCGCGATAAGGTGCCGAAATATATGTTCCCGAATCTGATGTTAAAATTGGAAAAAATTCCCCAGACTTTGAATGGAAAGATAGACAGATTGGCTTTAAAGGAGTATTATGATAACGATAAGCAAAATACCTGATGGAAAAAACTGGGCAGATGCAATTGCTCAGTATCGTTCCAAAGGAATGCGGACAAATTTTTACGCTGCGGCGGAGGAATTCCTTCCGCAGTTGCAGTGGCTTTCCGAACTGAAATTTGACGGCGGCTGTTATCTGTTCCATGAAAAGGAAAAACAGATTGACCTGTATTTCTTTCTGGAGCAGGGGAGAAAGGCGGAGCAAATTCCTGTGTTTGACAAGCCTGTACTTCTGGAGCAGGTTGGCGTGACGAAAGCACCGCCTGATTTGGCGGAATGGGAGGAAATCGGCTTTGTGCGCTATTTGCAGCGAAAGCGGCTCTTTCTTTCCGCAAGGAATGTGGAAAAAACAGAACGCGTACCTTCCTTTGCAAAAGAAGAAGAAGCGGAAACAATTCTCGCGTTGATGCAGCAGTCCTTTGAGCCGTATACCTCGGCTTTGCCCGATTTGGACACCCTGCGGCAGGATATCCGCGAAAACCGTGTGCTTGCGGCAAGGGAGGGGGAGAAGCTTCTTGGTTTTCTGCGCTTCGGCAGAGAAAAGAAGGTATCCGTCCTCTGGCAGATTGCGGTTGCGCCGGACGGCAGAGGAAAGGGCATTGGAAGCGGTCTGGTGCAGGATTGGCTTGTCATAGAGAGAGATGAGGCTGCAAAATTTCAGCTTTGGGTGCGGGAGGATAACCCTTCTGCGTTAAGGATGTATGAAGCATCGGGCTTTTTGCCGGACGGCAGAATCGCTCCGGTGATGATAAAAAAGTAAGAGAGAGAAAGGAAATGAAACATGGAAACATTACTGAAAATTCTGGCAGAACTGAGACCTGACGTAGATTTTGAGGAGAACAAGGAATTGGTTGACAGCGGCGAGCTGGATTCCTTCGATATTGTTTCTCTGGTAGGCGAGCTGTGCGATGAATACGATATCGAAATCGGCGCAGATGAAATTGTTCCCGAAAACTTTAACTCTGTAGAAGCAATCTGGGCATTGGTGCAGAGATTGCAGGAGGACTAATCAATAAGAATTATGGAGGAGTAAAGCGGTATGGCATTTACATCATTTCGATTTATCGTTTTTCTTGTACTGGCTGCCGCAGCATATTTCCTGACACCGAAGCGTTGCCGATGGGTAACGCTTTTTGTTGCTAACTATGTATTTTATTTTATTTCCGGTGGGCGGATTTTTATTTATCTGCTGGCAACCACGGTGACTACATATCTGGCAACGGTGAAAATCGGGGATATGGCGGCGAAAAACAAGATTGCCTTTAACGAGGCAAAGGCGGAATTGGATAAAGAGGGCAAAAAGGCATGGAAAGCCGCCTTTGCAAAGAAAAAGAAGCGGATTCTCATCCCGACCCTGTTGTTCAACTTTGGGATTCTGGCAGTGCTGAAATATTCCGGCTTCGTGACAGAAAACCTAAATCTGCTGTTTGCAAAAATCGGCATTGGGACGGAGCTGCCCGTTTTTCGGTTTCTTCTGCCCTTGGGCATTTCTTTCTATACCTTCCAATCCATGGGATATTTGATTGATGTTTACAGAGAAAAGCAGGAGCCGGAGCGGAACTTTTGCAAGCTGGCGCTGTTTATTTCCTTTTTCCCTCAGATTGTGCAGGGGCCTATTTCTCGCTTCGGCACATTGGCGGAGCAGCTGTTCCGCGCGAATGAATTTTCCTATACACGCATCAAGTTCGGCGTACAGCTGATGCTCTGGGGTGCGTTCAAGAAAATGGTCATCGCGGATAGAGCGGCGGTTCTGGTGGATAATGCGTTCGGTTTCCCCGAAACCTTCGGCGGCACCTATGTTGCGGCAGCGGCGTTGGCGTATGCCATCCAGATTTACGGCGATTTTTCCGGCGGGATTGATATTGCAACAGGCGCGGCGCAAATTTTCGGTGTAACGCTGGATAAAAACTTTGAACGCCCCTATCTGGCAACCTCGATTCCCGATTATTGGCGCAGATGGCACATGACGCTCGGCGCATGGTTTCGGGATTATGTGTTCTATCCCTTGTCCCTGTCGAAATTCTTTTCCCGTCTGGGGAAGAAATGCAGAGGGATTTTCGGGAATTATATCGGCAAGCTGATTCCCGTGCTGATTCCGCAGTTTATCATATTCTTCCTCATCGGTATCTGGCATGGGGCAGAATGGAAATATATCGCCTTTGGCTGCTATAACGGTACGCTGATCGTGCTTGGTATTCTCTTTGAACAGCCTCTGCAAAAGCTGGTGAAAAGGCTGGCGATTCGCACGGACTGTATCAGCTGGCGGATTTTTCAGGTGCTTCGCACGCTGATTCTGGTTGCAATCGGCAAGATTATCACGCGCGCACCCGGCGTTTCCGCAGCGAAATATATGATTACCTCCATGGTAAAGAACTGGAATACGGATGTCCTGCTTGAGGGCGGACTTTTGACGATGGGTCTGGATGTGAAGGATTTATGGGTGCTGTTCCTGTCCTGTCTGGTGCTGCTTTCTGTCAGCCTGATGCAGGAAAGCGGTATCAGGGTCAGAGAGACCCTCGCGAAGCAGAACCTCTACTTCCGTTGGGTGATTTATCTGGGTGCCTTGTTCTCCCTGATTCTTTTTGGCGTGTATGGCTTGAATTATAACGCCGCTGACTTTATTTACAGGGGGTTCTGAGTATGAATAGGAAAGAGTGTTTGAAAATTATGGTAAGATGTGTTGCATTTGTGGTGGTTTTCTCCATGCTCTTTGGCAATGCGACGGATTTGCTGATGCGGCATGATGATGAATCCAATGAAATTCATGCCTTTTACAGTGAACCGAAGGATACGATAGATGTGCTGTATGTCGGGAGCAGCCCGCTTCTGCGTGGGGTATCCCCGATGGTGATGTGGCAGGAGCATGGCTTTACGGGCTATGTCCGCGCGTCGGCATTGCAGGCACCCTCTGTCAGCTATGGACTTTTGGCGGAGTCGCTGAAATATCAGAATCCCGAGCTGGTGGTTCTGCTCTGCGATAATATCTTTTCGGATTACGATTATGCAGAGCGGGAAGGGGATTTGCGCCGTGGACTGGACGGCATGAAGATGTCGAAATATAAGCTGGATATTATCAAAGAGGTGACAGCTGCGGATGAATCGCAGTCCATGCTGTCCTATGCCTTTCCGCTGATGCGCTACCATGACCGCTGGAAGGAAATCAATCTGGCGGAGGATAAGCCGGAGCCCCTGCTGGAGCATTCCTTTAAGAAGGGAAATGTTTATCTTAGAGAGATTGCGCCGCAGGCCTACCCCGAAAACTTCATGGAGCCGACAGGGGAAACTGCCTCCTTTGACGAGAGCGCAAAGGGCTATATTGAAAAATCCATCGCGCTTTGCAAGGAAAAGAATATTCCCGTTCTGTTGCTGCATCTGCCGAAAATGAGCTGGACGTATGCGCAGAGCGAGGCACTGGAGGGCTTTGCTGCGGCGCAGGGTGTAACCTATCTGGATCTGGACAGAGCGGAATACAGAGAACAGCTTGGCTTAGACCCGCAGGTTGATTATTATGATCAGGGACACATGAACCTTACGGGGACAATCAAGCTTTCCCGTTGGCTTGGTGCTTGGCTCGATGCGCAGTATGCTTTGCCTGACCATAGAACGGATGCAGAAATCAGCACGGAATGGAACGCGGATTTTAAGGAATACGCCGAAAAAACAGGCTTGCAGGAATAAAAAAGAGAACGATGCTTTTCCGAAAAAGTATATAGGGGTTGAAACAATAATTCAATCATGTAAAATGATAAATGAGGATTATGCTTTGTGATAAAGATAAAAGGAGAATTTAGCATGGGAAAGCCGGTATTAACTATAGATGAACTTATTAATGTTGCATGTGGTTTTTGCCAAATTGAAAGCAAGAGAAATCATATTGATTTAATTGGTATTACAGACGGAAAGGCTGTTGGCACTTATGTTGAACATAGATTTAAAAAATATTTAAGCTCTAAATTTCTTGTAGATATTGGCAACAGTGCAAAGGGAATTGATTTGCCAGGGAAAAATATTCAGACGGATATAAAAGTTACATCCATTGTTCAGCCACAATCAAGTTGCCCCTTTAGGAATGCAAGACAAAAAATTTTTGGATTGGGCTATAATTTACTTGTATTTGTATATGACAAAAGAGATACAAACGATAGTTGTACATTACGGTTTACGCATTGCACATTTATCCATAAGGAACGTACGGCAGATTTTACTATTACAAAACGATTGCGTGAAATGATTTACGATGGAGCAAATAAAGAGGATATTATTGGATTTCTACAGGATAAAAATGTACCTGGTGATGAAATTGTCTATAATGACCTTGCTGATGAAATTTTAGAGTTCTTACCAGAACAGGGGTATTTGACCATTAGTAATGCTTTGCAATGGCGATTGCAATATACAAGAGTAATAGGACTGGATAATAGTATAGATGGGGTTATCAATTATGAGTGGTAAACGTGAATATGGCGATTATCAAACTCCTGTTGACTTTGCAGAAAAGGTTTGCCTTTATCTTAAAGAATTTCGTCAAATAAAACCATCTGCGGTTGTTGAACCTACTTGTGGAATAGGGAATTTTCTGAAAAGTAGTTTGATATTTAATGCAACCGAATATTATGGGATAGAAATAAATCCAGACTATTGCAAAAAATGTAAGGAAGATATTAATGATGAAAGAGTCCATATTATTAATTCTGATTTTTTCTCTTTTTCATCAAAAAAACTTATTGATAATTCACATCAAGTTCTTGTTATCGGAAATCCACCTTGGGTAACTAACAGTACATTATCCGCACTCGATTCAGAAAATTTACCCACAAAAACAAATTTCAAAGGGTTGAAAGGAATGGATGCATTAACAGGGACAAGTAATTTTGATATATGTGAGTATATTATTTTGCAATTAATTGATGAATATAGGGATACAAATACTGTGATTTCTATGCTATGCAAAACATCTGTTGCAAGAAATGTATTTAAGGAACTAAAAAGGAAAAAAGTTGCCTTTCGTTCATGCGATATTTTGGAATTTGATGCTTCTAAAGTATTTGGAATTAGCGCAAGTGCTTGCGTTCTTTTAATACAATTATCAGATAAAGATGAGGTATCAGATATTTGTTGTGTTTATGACTTTGAGTATCCAGAAAAAAGGAAATCAAAATTTGGGTATATAAATGGACAGTTTTACAGCCATTTAGAAGGACAGAGTGATAACTTTAATGGATATTGTTGTTTTGAATGGAGACAAGGAGTGAAGCATGATTGCTCTAAAATAATGGAGTTATCTGTTAAGGATGGAATATTTAAGAATGGATTCCAGGAGTCTGTCCTTATTGAAGATACGATTGTATATCCGCTTATTAAAAGTAGCATGTTTAAGGCTCCAATTATTCATAACTTTTCAAAGTATGTTATTGTAACACAGAAAAAGATTAGGGAAGATACTGAGCATCTAAAAAATGATGTTCCAAAAACATGGGAATATTTGAGTAATAATGAGGAAAAGTTCAAAAGAAGAAAAAGTTCAATTTATCATGGGGCACCTCTCTTTTCCATGTTTGGTATTGGTGAATATTCATATTCTAAATACAAAGTTGGCATAAGTGGTTTTTATAAGAAACCATTGTTTTCCGTTTTGTTTTCAGATGATGGGAAACCTGTAATGACTGATGATACAAGCTATTTTATTTGCTTTGATAGTTATGATATGGCATATGTTGCCATGCTTTTGCTTAATAGTGAAAGGGTTCAAAATTTTCTTATGAGCATAGCATTTTTGGATGCGAAAAGACCTTATACAAAAAAAGTTCTCGAGCGCATCGATTTTAATAAAATTGTTTCTGTAATGACCATTGAACACTTGAAGGAAACGGAAAAGGAACTAAATTTATCGGAGTATATTTCAGAGTATATGTATATTGACTTTAAAAAGTCTATCGGGATGATACAGCTTTGTCTTACCTAGTACATTTATATTGCTTGATATATAAGCTTTTTTAAAATAAAAAGGAGCCTTTTGGCTCCTTTTTTTCTATCATTTTCTCTTTTTCCCGTAGGTTTTTTCTTTTTTTGCAATTTCGATATGCACCCGCTTGCCTTTGATTTTTGCGTGCTTCATGCCATGCAAAATATCTCTGACAAATTCGTTTGGCACATCCACAAAGGTGTATTCATCAAAAATGGCAATTTCACCCAGTGTTTTCCCCGGAATACCTGCCTCATTCGCAATCGCACCCACGATATCCTTCGCGCGGATTTTGCTTTTTTTGCCGGCATTGATGAACAGGCGTACCATTTTTTCGCCTTCGCCGCCGTAAAGCTCCGTGCCGCCCAGATTGATATCATCCAGTGCATCAATATCATCTGCATTGACATCAGAAAGATGATCCTTCAATAACGCTGCCGCAATGTCAATGCTGGTGTAATCCTCCTCCATCAGGCGGTCAACGAGGTGGATATATTTCGTCAGATGTCCTTCCTCGATGATACCCTTGATTTTTTCAAGATAAATATTGGTTTTCATTTCCTCTACATCGCTGAGGGTAGGCAGCTTTTGCTGCTGAATCTTTGTTTTGGTGTAGCGCATGATGTCGCGCAGCTTATAGATTTCCTTGCCGACGCAGAAGGTAAATGCCTTGCCTGCCTTGCCTGCACGCCCTGTACGCCCAATGCGGTGTACATAATATTCCTCATCCTGCGGTACATCATAGTTGAATACCACATCAATATCGTCAACGTCAATCCCTCTTGCGGCAACATCTGTCGCAACCAGAATTTCAATCGTGCCGTTGCGGAATTTCTGCATGACCTTATCACGCTGTGCCTGCTTGAGGTCGCCATGCAGCCCTTCTGCGAAATAGCCGCGTCCCTGCAGCATTTCCACTAAATCATCCACGCGTTTTTTAGTATTGCAGAATACCATTGCCAGCTTGGGGTCATACACATCAATGATGCGGCAGAGGGCATCCAGCTTTGTTTTTTCCTTTACGTCAAAATAATATTGCTCGATATTGGGAACGGTCAGCTCCTTGCGGACGATTTTGATAAATTCGGGGTTCTTCTGGAACCGCTTTGTGATATCCAGAATTTCGGGGGAAAGTGTTGCAGAGAAGAGCAGTGTCTGGTGTTCCTCTGGAATTTTCACCAGAATGGTTTCGATATCTTCGCGGAAGCCCATATCCAGCATTTCGTCCGCTTCATCCAGAACCATCATCTGTACGGTTTCTGCCTTGATGGTTCTTCTTCTCATGTGATCCATCACGCGCCCGGGTGTACCGATGACAACCTGTGTGCCTTTCCTCAGTGCGGCAATCTGCCTGTCGATAGGCTGTCCGCCGTAAATGGGCAGAACGCGGATGTTGTCCTTATATTTCAGCAGCTTGCGGAATTCCTCGCTTACCTGAATCGCCAGCTCTCTGGTGGGGCAGAGGATGAGCGCCTGCAAGCGTCTGTCCTCGGGGTTAATGCGTTCCAGAAGGGGAATTCCGAAAGCGGCGGTTTTGCCTGTCCCTGTCTGAGACTGTCCGATGATGTCCTTGCCTTCTAAAATAACGGGAATCGCCTGGCTCTGGATGGGGGTTGCTTCTTCAAAGCCCATATCCAACACTGCGCGGCAGATTTCGTTGGAAATATTCATATCTTCAAATCTTAAGTGTTCCATGTTTTCTTCCTTTCTCAAATTAAAGCCATAGATTTTTATAATAACAGGAAAATGCAGGGATTGCAAGCGATTTTTCTTGATTTATCAAGGGATTCTGCGGGGTTTCGGCTTTTTTATGCGCAGAATTTATGGTACAATAATAAAATAGCGATAGGGGGGATGAGGATGACAGTATTTTTTCATGCACATATAGACGAACTGGAGTATATGCTGCGTATCGCGATTGCGGCACTGTGCGGCGGCATCATCGGCTTTGAGCGCAGCCGTATGCGCAAGGAGGCAGGTTTGCGGACGCATATTATTGTTGCAGTTGGCGCTGCACTTCTGATGATTGTTTCCAAATACGGCTTTACGGATATTTTGGATACGCCCGGAATACGGGTGGATGGCTCACGTGTGGCAGCAAATGTCATTACGGGGATTTCCTTCCTTGGGGCAGGGGTTATCTTCGTGCGCGATGTTTCTATTAAAGGGCTGACAACGGCGGCAGGACTATGGTCGATGGCAGGGGTTGGGCTTGCGATTGGCGCAGGGATGTATGCAATCGGGATTTTCTCCACCGCGCTGATTATGCTGATTCAGGTGTTTGCGCGCGGAAAGCTGCGCAAGCTGGACGGTCCTGTCCGTGATACCTTCAGCATTACCTACGAAAATATGCCGAATGGCTTGGAGGCGTTGAAGGCGCAGCTGAAAAACCGCAATATTTTTATTCATCATATCGAGATGGAAAAGAATCCGGATGGGACGGTAAAGGTGATACTGGATGTCAGCCGTGAGCATGCCATCACCTGTACGGATTTGGCAGATATCTTCGCGGAGGATGAAAAAATTAAGGCGTTCCGCTTATAATGAGAAAGAGAACCGAGTGTTTAGGTGTGTTCCAATAAGAAAACGTGAAGAAAATGAAATAGCTGAAAGTTTGCGGATACAAGGAAGTTTCCCGCAGACATCCTTTGACTTAGGCTGTCAAGGGGAACTGACGCAATAGCCGCAGCTTTCAGCATTTCAGAATTCAAGGTTTCTTATTTGGGCGCACCTTTAGGAACATTCGGTTTTTTTATTGCCCGAAAGCCTGTATACTTTCCCAAAACCCTGCCATACTAACCAAAACAGATGGGAAAGGTGGGGTGAAATGGATATTTATATTAAGCCTGCGGAAAAGGTGCAGCTTGTGGGGAAGCGAGAGGTGCTTCTGCGCGACGTTGCGGAGGTTTTTCTGAGCGGACAGACGGCAGGCGAGGCAGAGCGGCTTGTGGTTTTTCGGATTCCGGAGGAGCGAAAAAAGACGTATCTCCTCTCTGTGGTGGATTTGATACAGGCGCTCAATCGGAAATACCCCAACGCAGCGGTGAATAATGTCGGGGAAACGGATATCCTGATTGAATATCTGCCGCAGGCGGAGGGACGCAATCCCTTATGGGTCTGGGCGAAGGTGGCGTTTGTTTCTCTGGTGCTGTTCGTGGGAGCCTCCACAACGATTATGTGCTTTCATTCGGATACACAGCTGCCGCTGATTTTTGAAAATATGTATTATCTCTTTTTTGAGGAAAGCAAGGAGGTGCCAAAGCTGCTTTCCATTCCCTACAGCATTGGTCTGGGGCTTGGCATTATCGTTTTCTTCAACCATTTTTCAAAAATCACGCTCACGCAGGACCCGACCCCCATTGAAATTGAAATGACGACCTACGAGAAGGAAACCAACGCCAGCGTGATTGACCATCTGAACCGCCGCAAGGGGGGCGCATGATGCTGAAAACGATTTATCTGATATTTTTGGGACTGACCTCCGGCTGCATGGTAGCGGCAGGCACATTTGCCTTTATCGCTGCCATCGGCATTGTGCCGCGCATGGCAAAGCGAACGGAAACACAGCGGTTCATCCGCGTCTATGAGGATGCCATTGTGCTTGGGGGAATCTGGGGGACAACGGCAATGTTTATCAGGTATCGTCTGCCCTCCGTGCCGCTGCTTCCGGGCTGCTATGCGCTCTGCACGGGGATTTTCGTGGGCGTGCTTGCAATGGCGCTGACAGAGGTGCTGAATGTCATCCCGATTCTGCTGCGGCGCACAAGGCTGACAAAGGGGCTGCCGTGGCTCATTCTTGCGTTCGCGCTGGGGAAGGTGTGCGGCTCTTTGGTGTATTTTCTGGTGGACGGATTTTATGTGCTTTAAAGCTATTGAAAAGGGGTGGTTTGATTGGATACATCCAAGCAGGCACAGCAAAGCTATGATGCAATGGTAAAAAAGGCTTCGCCCAACAGTCCGATTCTGAGCAACTGCGTGAAAGCGTTTGTTTCGGGCGGTCTGATTTGTGTTTTGGGGCAGATGTTGCTGATGTTTTATACGAAAAAGGGAATTTCCGAAACGGATGCGGCACTCTGGGTTTCCATCACGCTGATTGGCATTTCTGCGGTGCTGACTGCCTTCGGTTTGTATGAAAAGCTGGGAAAATTCTGCGGCGCAGGTACGATTGTACCGATTACGGGCTTTGCCAATTCCGTTGTTTCCCCTGCGATTGAGTTCAAAAAGGAGGGGATGGTGTTCGGCATGGCGGCGAAAATGTTTATTGTCGCAGGCCCTGTCATTGTTTACGGCACGCTGACTTCTATGGCGGTCGGGCTGATTTATTATCTGGTAAGGGTGGTGTGAGGATGAGCAAGAGGATAGGCAGGCAGACGGTGCGCCTTGCGGAAGGAGTTGTGATTCTTTCCGCGGCATCCACCGTAGGCCCGAAGGAGGCAGAAGGCCCTCTGGGGAAATATTTTGACCAAAGGGCAGAGGATGCGCTTTTTGGGGAGGCTACATGGGAGCTGGCAGAAAGCAAATTTGTGGAGAAAAACATGGCGCTGACCTTACAGAAGGCAAACCTCAAAGCGAAGGAGGTCGATTATATTCTCTGCGGCGATTTGCTGAACCAATGCACCGGCTCAACCTTTGGTGTACGGCAATTTGAAATTCCGTTTTTCGGCTTATTCGGTGCCTGCTCCACGATGGGCGAAGCCATGAGCCTTGGGGCAATGCTGATTGACGGCGGCTTTGCGAACCACGTTCTGGCAGGAGCATCCAGTCATTTCTGCGCGGCGGAAAAGCAGTTTCGCTTTCCTCTGCCACTGGGGACACAGCGTCCGCCAACCGCGACATGGACGGTGACGGGGGATGGCGCGGTGGTTCTGGCGCGAAAGGGGAACGGACCGAAAATTGTAGAAATCACTACGGGGAAAATTGTGGATATGGGCGTAACGGATGCAAATAACATGGGAGCGGCAATGGCTCCTGCCGCGGCAGATTTATTGCAGACGCACTTTGCGGATACGGGCAGAACGCCGCAGGATTATGATGTGATTGCAACGGGAGACTTGGGAACGGTCGGCAGAGAGCTGGTGGTCGAGCTTCTGGCGAAGGCAGGCTATGAAATGGACAGCCGCTATACGGACTGCGGCATTGAAATTTTCGATAACGAAACGCAGGATACCCATGCAGGCGGCAGTGGCTGTGCCTGCTCTGCGGTAACATTCTGCGCCTATTTTTACCCGAAGCTGCTTTCGGGGGAAATCGGGCGAATGCTGTTCATCCCGACAGGGGCATTGATGAGCCCTACTTCTTCTCAGCAGGGGCAGTCTATCCCCGGCATTGCGCATGGACTTGTGATAGAGGGCTGCAAAAAGGGGGCGAAGAAATGACGGAGCTTTTGAAGGCTTTTTTAGTGGGAGGCTTGCTTTGCGTCATCGGACAGCTTCTGATTGATAAGACAAAGCTGATGTCGGGGCGGATTCTGGTGCTGTATGTCTGCATCGGGTGCATCCTTGGCGGCTTGGGAATTTATCAGAAAATCGAAGGCTTCGGCGGCGCAGGGGCAACCGTTCCGCTTACGGGCTTTGGCTTTCGCCTTGCGGAGGGGGTCATGAAGGAGGTTGAGCACGCAGGGATTCTCGGCATTTTTACGGGCGGCATCAAGTCCGCCGCGGCAGGGATTACGGCGGCTGTTTTCTTTGCATTTTTTTCCGCGCTTTTTGCAAATCCAAAAGAAAAATAAAATAAAAGGTGCGCCCAAATAAGAAAACTTGAATTCTGAAATGCTGAAGGCTGCGGCTACTGCGTCAGTTTCTTCCTGTTTTCTTATTGGACATACCTAATGCAAAATTTATGGTTTTTGCAGAAAGACCTGCAAAAATCGAAGGAATGAGCAATCCTCTCTAAATTATTGCCAAAAAATTCTATGCAAGTTTATGTATTATTCAATATACATTTTGCGGCGAACGTGCTATAATAAGGATAACAAAAAAATAAAAAGGAAGTGGAGCCCATGCACAGCGCTATTGGGTCCCGCAAGGATTTCAATAACTTGGATGAAGATCAGTTGTTGGCGGAGTATAAGGTGTGTCTGGAAGGACTTCTGGAACACGAGCAGGTTCTCAAGCTGGACTTGCATACACAGCATTGCAATACAAGCAGACTTCAGCATAGTATAAATGTATCCTATTACAGCTTTCTGATTTGCTACAAGATGGGGTGGGATTATCATTCCGCAGCCAGAGCAGGGTTACTGCATGATTTGTACTTTTATGATTGGCGGGTAAAGAAATATATTCGTTCCAGCCATTCCTCTTGGCATCCGCGCATTGCGCTTCTGAATGCACAGAAAATCACAAAGCTGAATAAGGTCGAAATGGACGCGATTCGTAAGCATATGTGGCCTTGTACACTGATTCCGCCCCGTTATATCGAATCCTATGTTGTTACCTTCGTTGATAAGATTTGTGCTGTCTGTGAATTTGCAGAACGCAGCTACGCAGAGGCAGCAAAGAAAGTCGTACGGAGATTCAGAAGAGGCTTTGTTTCTTAATCCTTGACGGGACGTATGCAGACAGAACATTACAATTTCATACGTTTTTTGGAAGTGACAGAAAAATAATCAATCAAACAGATAAAGCAGAAAAAGAAATCCTCCGTATGAGAAATCTACGGAGGATTTTTTATGTGCGAAAAATATCAGCTGTTTTGTCTGGGGTAGACCATGTTTTCCTCTTTGATGCAGGAAAGCACCTCATCCACGAATTTCTGACATTCGATTCTGGTGATGCCGAGGTTGTGGTCAAGGTAATTGCCGCACATTTCGGGCTTCGCGGCAGGGATTTCCTCGTCAAAGTCCGCCATATACTGATAGCAGTCCTTCATAATTTCCGCCACATCCGCAGATTCCAGATCTCCCTTGAAGATGACATACATCCCTGTGCGACAGCCCATGGGGCCGACATAGATGGTTTTATCCGCCCAGACGGGGTGCGCGCGGAAGAAGGTTGCCATCAGATGCTCGATGGTGTGCATCACGGAGGTATCCATCACCATTTCGCGGTTCGGCTCCTTCATGCGAACATCAAAGGTTGTCAGAATGCCGTCACCGACGGTATCCTTTCTGGAAACATAAATTCCGCGGAGCAGTCGATTGTGGTCAATGCCAAAGCTTGTTACGTCCATTTTTTTCATCCTTTCCAATTTGTGTTTCATTGCTTTTCATTGTACCTATTTTCTGTTCGGATTGCAAGAGCTTCCAATAATACTGTATACCTATAGGAATTGCGTTGCATAATAGAAAAAAGTTCGCTATAATGTGAAAAAGCAACATTTTTTCGGAAACAAAAGATAAAAGAGAGAGAAAGAAGGCATGCAATATGGGCAAGGTTTTGACAAGAGAGGAAGCTTGGGAATTACTGAACGAATATAATAAGGAGCCATTCCATCTGCGCCACGGCGAAACAGTTGAGGGCGTGATGCGCTATCTGGCACAGGAGCTGGGCTATGGCGACGAGGTGGATTTCTGGGGCAATGTCGGTCTGCTGCACGATTTGGATTTTGAACAGTGGCCTGAGGAGCACTGCGCCAAGGTGCAGGAGCTGATGCGGGAAAAAGATATTGACGAAAGAATGATTCATGCGGTGGCAAGCCATGGCTATGGCATCTGCTGCGATATTGCGCCGGAGCATGAAATGGAAAAGGTGCTTTTCGCTGTGGATGAGCTGACAGGGCTGATTGGTGCGGCGGCGCTGATGCGTCCCTCCAAGAGCGTAAAGGATATGGAGCTGAAATCCGTAAAGAAAAAATTCAAGGATAAGCATTTTGCCGCAGGCTGTGACAGAGAAATCATCAAAACAGGCGCAGAACGTCTGGGCTGGGAGCTGGATGAATTGATTCAGAAAACACTGGACGGCATGAAGGCGGACGAAAGAAACGCATAAAGCGTATAGTGGACAATGGTGGACACATAATAGACAATAGTGGACACATACCGGATATATAGTGGACAATAGTGGACACATACCGGACACCTCTTTTCGGGAGAACGATTCTTTCCGAAGGAGGTGTTTTTCTTTTCGGAAAAATAAGAAAAAATCAAGCACTTCTTAATAGAAAATTTCTTTTTTATGGGGGAATTTTGTTGTATACTATAAAATAAGGCGGAATATTTACAAAAGAAACGGAGATGAGGTTTGTGAGAGAGCATTTGAAGGATTGCAGGCGCATTGTTGTGAAGGTAGGCACCTCCACGATTACCTATCCAAACGGCAGGCTGAACCTGAAACGGGTGGAGGAGCTGGCTTGGGTGCTGACGGATTTACGCAACCGCGGCAAGGATGTTATTCTGGTTTCGAGCGGCGCGATTGGGGTCGGCGCAGTGCGTATGGCAATGAAAACACGCCCGACTGCTGTGCGCGAAAAGCAGGCGGCGGCAGCTGTGGGACAGGCAATGCTGATGCAGATTTATCATAATTTTTTCGACAGGTATAATCAGACGGTGGCACAGGTGCTTCTGACAAAGGAGGAGCTGAGCAGCGACAGCCGCTATGAAAATACAAAAAACACACTGGAAACCCTTCTGGAAATGGGCATTATTCCTATCGTCAATGCAAACGATACCATTTCCACCTACGAAATTGAAATTTCCGATAATGACCGCCTTTCTGCCATGGTAGCGGAAATCATTCATGCGGATTTGCTGTTGCTGCTGACGGATATTGATGCGCTTTATGATAAGGATCCGCGCAACAATCCCGATGCAAGGCGCGTGGCACATGTGGCAGCGGTGACGGATGAAATCAGAGCCATGGCGGGGGAGAAAAAGGGCTCGGAATTCAGCGTAGGCGGCATGAAAACAAAGCTGCAGGCGGCAGGCATCTGCCTTGCGGCAAATGTAAAAATGGCAATCGCCAACGGCGAAGATCCGAAGGTTATCCACCGCATCATCGATGGGGAGGACATCGGTACGCTGTTTGGCTGATACAGGAAATGATGAAAAAAGAAAAGCTTGAGAAAAACTGGAGGTTCACACAATGAGTTATTGCCCGAATTGCGGCAGACAGATTCTGGATGAAAGTCTGGGCTGCCCTGTATGTAATGTAAGAAATAATATTGACCCGACCAAAAAGCCCGTACCCACGGAACAGACGGATGAATATAAGGAAGACAACAGCTTTCGGGAGGAAGCAAAAGCAGAGCAGGCGGAAACCGTGGATTCCTTTACCGTAGAGGAAGCCGATGGCAAAACACACCACTTTGAGACCAACGAGGAAACCGGTGATGCCGAATATAAAAAGAAAAATACCGTGGATGCGGATGCAAAAATCCCGACTGCAATCAAGGTTCTGGTTATCGTGCTGATTGTTGCGGTTGGCGGTCTGGGCGCGATTGCGGGCTGCGTGGCAGGCGTTGCGCTGAGCAAAAGTCCCTCTGAGGATTACCGCCGCTTCGGCAAAACCATGATGACGGTCAGCATTGTGATGCTGGTGCTTTCCTTTATCTGCTGTGTGCTCGGCACAGCGGCAGGTGCGTTCTCCAACATCATGTACGAAACCTTTTGATAGGCTATGTTTCTGACAAGAATGGGCTCTGCTGTCTGTCACAGGATGGCAGAGCGTAGCTTTCTCTGGGGGCAGGGAACAATGCCCCTTTGCGCCCGCTGTACGGGAATTTATGTCGGGGTGCTTCTGGCGTTTTGCTTTCTGCTTCTGAAAAGGCGGATGGACGCAGGAAGGCCCTTTTCCAAGGGACAGGCAATGCTGACGGCGCTGATGATTCTGCCGATTGGGATAGACGGACTGGGCAGCTATTTCGGCTTTTGGGAAAGCAATCAGCTGCTGCGTGTGCTTTCGGGTAGTCTGGTGGGGGCGGTTGTCCCCGGTTTTCTGCTGCTGGCGGTCAATTTTGACCCTGTGCAGGGCAACAAACAGCCGATTTATGAGCATACAATGGAGCTGCTTCTGCTTTTGCTGCTTTCCGCAGGGCTTGGCTTTGGTCTGTGGCTTGGTCTGCCGCTTGTAGGCGTGCTTGCGGTTGCTTCTGTTCTGGGGGAAATTTTTCTCTGGGGCAGCTTTGTCTGGCTGCTTCTGAAAAATCTCTGTGGCAGGAAACGGCTTCCGTTCTGGCAAATCTCTTTGGCGGCGGCGTTTCTGGGTCTGTATGCGATAGGAGGCTTGATGCAGTGAAAAAGGAATTACGGCAAAGGGCACTTGCGGCACGCAATGCCTTAGAAAAACGGGAGGAAAAAAGCAGACAGATTGCGGCGCATATTCTGGAGAGTGCGGCATATCAGAATACAGAGCGGATTTTTACCTTTGTGAGCATGGGCTCTGAGGTGGAAACGGAGGAAATTATCCGACAGGCGTGGCAGGATGGGAAAGCTGTTGCCGTGCCGAAAACGGAGAAGCACAGAGAAATGCACTTTTATGAAATCCGATCCCTTGCGGAGCTTTCGGAGGGGCGTTTCGGCGTAAGAGAGCCGAAGGGCGGCGCAGTCTGCGTCCCGAAGGAGGGAGATTTGCTGCTTGTTCCCGGCTTATTGTTTGATGGAAAAAAGAACCGCCTTGGCTATGGCGGCGGTTATTATGATACCTATTTTGCAAAGCATAAGGAAGGAAAGAGAATCGGGCTTGCGTTTGCGGCGCAGCGTTTCGCAGAGGAATTGCCGACGGAGGAAACGGACGTGCCGTTAGATGCAGTCATAACGGAAAACGGATGGGAGGAATGAAGATGAGCAGCTTGATTGAAATGGGACAAAGAGCGAAGGATGCGGCGGTGGTTTTGGCAACCCTGTCCACCCCTGCGAAAAATAAGGCGTTGCTTGCCTCTGCGGATGCCCTGCTTGCGGCAAAGGCAGAGATTCTGGCGAAAAATAAGGCAGATGTGGATGCGGCAGTGGAAGCAGGCATCAAGGGCGCATTTATCGACAGACTGACGCTGACCGAGGCGCGCCTTGCGGATATGGCAGAGGGGCTGCGGCAGGTGGCAAAGCTGGATGACCCTGTAGGCGAGGTGCTGTCCATGAAAACACTGGACAATGGACTGGTGATTGGACAGAAGCGTGTCCCCATGGGTGTCATCGGGATTATTTTTGAAGCACGCCCGAATGTGGCGGCGGATGCCTTCGGACTTTGCCTGAAAGCCGGCAGTGCGGTTATTCTGCGCGGCGGGAAGGAGGCCTTTCAGACGAATCAGGCGGTGATTTCCGCTCTGCGCGGCGCATTGGCGGCAGAGGGTCTGCCGGAGGACTGCGTGCAGATGGTTCCCGATACCTCCCGTGAAACGGCAAATGAAATGATGCGGCTGAATGGCTATTTGGATGTGCTGATTCCGCGCGGCGGCGCAGGCTTAATCAACAGTGTGGTGCAGAACAGCACCGTTCCCGTCATCCAGACGGGCGTTGGCAACTGCCATGTGTTTGTGGATGAAAGCGCGGATTTGGAAAAGGCGGCACGCATCGTCATCAATGCGAAAACACAGCGCCCAGGGGTCTGCAATGCCTGCGAAAGCCTGCTTGTGCATGAAGCCATTGCGGAGAAATTCATGCCGGAAATCGGGAAGGCATTACAGGAAAGGAAGGTCGAAATCCGTGGAGACGAAGCCACACAGGGCTTGGTTTCGGGCGCAGTGCCTGCAACGGAGGCGGACTGGGCAACCGAATATGAGGATTATATCATTTCCGCAAGGGTGGTAAAGGATATTGACGAAGCCATTCGCCATATCAGAAAATACAGCACCGGTCATTCCGAAGCCATCGTGACGGAAAATTATACCAATGCACAGCGTTTTCTGAATGAGGTGGATGCGGCAGCGGTGTATGTCAATGCGTCTACGCGGTTTACGGATGGCGGTCAGTTCGGCTTCGGTGCGGAAATCGGCATCAGCACGCAGAAGCTGCATGCGCGCGGCCCTATGGGGCTGAAGGAGCTGACAACGACAAAGTATATTATCTACGGAAATGGTCAGATCAGAGAATAAGCAGGAGGAAAAATCCATGCAGGACAAACATTATTTGGATGACTGGATTCATGTGCCCATTTGCCAGAAGGGGGATAAGCTGTATCATTACACAACGGCGGAAGGCATCCGCGGAATTGTGGAGAATCGGGAATTTGTGGCAACGAAAAGCGATTTTCTGAATGATAAGATGGAATTTCAATATGCCGTTGAGGTGATGGAGCGGCTGATTGAACGATATATTGTGAATACGGATTTGCGTATGCAGTTTTCCGCAAAGCTGAAGGCGGAAATTGACCGTATCGGCATTATTTCTTCTGCCCATGCCGCTTTGGATGAGGATGAAATGAGCTTTTATGTGGTGGCATTTTCCAAGCAGAATAATAATTCTCTGCTCTGGGCAGAATTTACGGATTTTCGCGGCTATTGTCTGGAATTTGATTATGAAAAGATTGTAGAGGGCTTCCGGCATCGCGTATTCCTGCATGGAACGGTGATTTATGATGAGGAGGAGCAGATGAACGGGCTTCTGGAAAGTCTGCTTTCCTGCATCCATAGCCTTGTGGAAAAGGGAGCAAAGGATTTGCAGGGCTTTTTCGAGGAGGACGCAATTCCTTCGGAGGAATCGCTGAATCAGCTGGTCGATGCAATGGCGGTGGTCTGCTCTGTGTATACAATGTTTTTCAAAAAAAGCTATTTTGCAGGGGAGGAGGAATATCGGTTCATTTTTCCGCCGCTGCATTATGAGAAGGGGCAGGATAGACCGCAGTTTCGCCTGCTGGATCAGATTTTTCTTCCCTATATCATGGTGGAGCTAGAGACGGAGCAGCAGGAGCTTCCCTTGCAGAGTGTCATGGTTGGCGCAAAAAACAACAGCGATATTGCCGTGCGTGGCATGAAATATTTTCTGAAAACACAGGGACTGGATATTCCCGTTTTGCTTTCGGATATTCCTCTGCGGTATTAAAAAAAGAACAGCCTGTAGGAAGTTGCTTTCGTACAGGCTTTTTTGTTGGATTTGACTAATTTCTGCCCTTCGGGTAAAATATAACAATACGGCATTTTGCCAAAAACTATCGCAGAGAGGATTTGAAACTATGAATGGTTCTTTTTTGGTAATACTTCTGGGGATTCCGGGGATTCTGGTGGCAACAACCGTCCACGAATTTGTCAGAGCACTGACCTCAACGGTTCTGGGGGATAATTACCCCAAAAGTCAGGGACAGGTGACGCTGAACCCCGTCAAGCATTTTGAGCCCATCGGCTTTCTGATGATGCTCTACAGCGGCGGCTTCGGCTGGGGCAAGCCTGTGGAAACGAGTGCATTATATTATAAAAACAGAAAAAGAGATACGCTTCTGGTTGCGATTCTGCCGACCGTAGTCAATCTCATTCTGGGTCTGGTGTTCCTTTTGGCTTATGGCACATTCCGGAGCAAGGGGTATTATATCGGCACACTGCTTCATTATCTGGCATATTATAATGTTGCGCTGGCGGTGTACAATGTACTGCCTGTTGCGCCTATGGACTGCACAAAGGTGCTTGCGGTGCTGCTGCCGGCAAATCAGTATTTCAAATATATGCAGAATGAAAAGCTGATTCAGATGCTGTTTCTGTTCCTGCTGTTCTTCGGGATGATTACAGGCTTCATGGATAAAATCATTTACGCGGTGCTTTCCCTGTTCGGCGGCATGATTGGTTTGATGTAAGCGTGGGGAAGGGAATTCTATGGAGACAATCAATATCAGACTGGCGGCGTTTGAAGGCCCTTTGGATTTGCTATATCATCTGATTGAAAAAAACGAAATTGATATTTATGATATTCCCATTGCGGCGCTGACGGAGCAATACCTCGCCTATCTGGATGCGGCGGAGGACAGGGATATGGACGGCATGAGCGAATTTTTGCTGATGGCGGCAACGCTGCTTGAAATCAAAAGCAAGCTGCTCCTGCCCAAGCCGAAGGCAGAGGAGGAGGAAGGCCCCGACCCCAGAGAGGAGCTGGTACAGCGCCTGCTGGAATATAAGCGGATTAAGGACGCAACGGAGACCCTCAAGGAGCGCGAGGAGGAAGCGGCACTTGTGTACTATAAGGAAGCGGATGCCTCTGTGGCAAAGCTGAAGGAACAGCCGCCGCAGGAATTGGAGGATTTATTGCAGGGCATCACCATGGATGACCTCTATCAGGCGTTCCGGCAGGTGATGGCGAGAAAGGAAACCAAGGAGGATAAGGTGCGCAGCTCCTTCCGTTCGGTGCAGAAGGATTTATTTACCGTTGGCGAAAAGATGGAATACATCCGCGATATGCTGATTCTGCATCCGCATGAAAAAACAGCCTTCCATACCATTTTCCGCAGAAATGCAGGGAAGATGGAAAGGGTTGTGACCTTTCTGGCACTATTGGAGCTGATTAAGCAGAAGGAAGTGCAGATTACGCAGGAGAAAAACTTTGGTGAAATTTTCATCAGCAGATATGATGAAGGAGGGGCAGAATGAGATTATCGGAGCTGGAAGCGGTTGTGGAGTCCCTGCTGTTTATTGCCGGTGACGCGGTGCCCTTGGCATCCATCGCGCAGACGATTGAGCTGGATCAGGCAACGACGCGGGCGGTCGTGCTTTCCCTTGCGGATAAATACGAGAAGGAAAAACGGGGACTGCGGATTGTGGAGATTGCGGACGCGTATCAGATGTGTACGGCGGCGGAATGCTTTGAATATATCCGCAATATGTATAAAAGCCCACAGCGGCAGGGACTGACGCAGTCCCTTCTGGAAACGCTGGCGATTATTGCCTATAAGCAGCCGATGACGCGCGCGCAGGTGGAGGAAATCCGAGGGGTCAATTCCGACCATGCGGTGACGAAGCTTCTGGAAAAGCGGCTGATTTGTGAGGTCGGGCGGGCAGATACCCCCGGCAAGCCGATTTTGTTTGGCACAAGCAAGGAATTTCTGCGGTATTTCGGCTTTAAGAGTATTCGGGAGCTGCCGCCTTTGGAGGAAGAAAATCCGGAAGAAGCCAAGGAGAAGGATGCGGAAACAGAGTTTCATACATAAGCGAAAAACAGAATAAAGATAGCAGGAGGAGGGATGCCTATGAAACGGAGAGCAATTCTTTTTTTCCTGCTTTTTTTATTGCAGATGGGAAGTGTGCCGACTCTTGCCGCAGAGCCGACCGTTGCGGCGCAGGGCGCAGCGTTGATTGACGGAAAAACAGGGCGGCTGTTGTGGGGGAAGAATGCGGACGTACCCCTTGCGATGGCAAGCACCACGAAGATTATGACGGCGATACTGGTTCTGGAGCGGGCAAGCCTGACGGAGGTTGTCACGGTCAGCAAAAACGCGGCACAGCAGCCAAAGGTACACATGAGCTTACAGGAGGGGGAGCAGTGGCAGGTCGGGGATTTGCTTTCTGCCATGCTCCTGCGCTCCTATAATGATGCGGCGGTGGCACTGGCGGAGCAGACTTCGGGAAGCGTGGCGAAGTTCTGTGCGGAAATGACGAAGAAGGCAAAGGAAATCGGCGCAAGGGATACGGTTTTTGGCTCGCCCAACGGACTGGACAGCCACCTGACAGCTGAGCAGCACCACTCCACCGCCTACGATATGGCGTTGATTGGGGCGTATGCGCTGGAAAACGAAACCTTTCGGGAGATTATCGCACAGCAGGAGATTTATGTGTCTGATTTGACGGGAAAGCACTCTTGCAGTGTGACAAATGCAGACCGCTTTTTGCAGGAATACAGCGGCGCGCTTGGCATTAAAACAGGCTACACCAATCGGGCAGGGCATTGCTTTGTCGGCGCGGCGGAACGGGACGGCGTGCGGCTGGTTTCGGCGGTGCTTGGCAGTGGCTGGGGGGATGCAGGCAAGCAGAAAAAGTGGACGGATACGAAAGCCCTGATGGACTATGGCTTCGCGGTCTTTCATCCCTACGAGGCAGTGCAGGCAGGGGAGAGCTTCGGGGAAATCCGCATTACCGATTCCCCGACAGCGCAGATGGAAACGATTCTTGCAGAGGGCTATACGGCGTTATTTTCTGATGCGGAAATCGAAAAGCTGCACCTGACGGCAGACTTGCCAAAGGAGCTTGCCGCGCCTGTGCATCGGGGCGAAAGGCTGGGGCAGGCGGTGCTTTGGCTTGGAGAGGAACGCCTTGCGGCGGTGGATTTGCTTGCGGCAGAGGATGCAGAACCGTTTACCCTTGCACAGCGACTGCTTCGCCTGGCGGAGGGGTGGCTCAGCTGGCGAGATTGGAAAGATTAGAGAAACTTTTGACTTTCTGCGAAGGCTCATGTATACTGAGGAAAATCGAATGAAAAATACAGGTTGAGAACGGAGTTAAGATATATGGAAGAAAAATTGGAACGATTGCAGAAATTTCTGGCTGAGGCAGGCGTGGCATCCCGCAGAAGGGCAGAGGAGCTGATTGCACAGGGAAAGGTGAAGGTCAACGGGAAGGTTGTAACCGAAATGGGGCTGAAGATTGACCCCGAAAAGGATGAGGTGTCCTATCTGGACAGGAAAATCAGCAAAAAGGACACCAAGCTTGTCTATCTTATGCTGCATAAGCCGGTCGGCTATGTGACAACGGCGAAGGAGCAGTTCGGCAGACCTGCGGTGGTAGACCTCATTAAGGGCGTGAACGCGCGCATTTTCCCTGTCGGGCGTTTGGATTATGATACATCGGGGCTTCTGCTCTTGACAAATGACGGAGACCTGACCTATAAGCTGACGCACCCCAAGCATGATGTAGAGAAAACCTATATTGCGAAGCTATACGGTGTGCCCGATGAGGGGGCATTGCAGAAATTCCGCAGGGGCGTTGTGATTGATGGAAGGAAAACGAAGCCCGCAAAGATTCAGATTCTCGAAAGAGAGAAGGACGGACGCTTCTGCACGGCGGAAATCGTGATTCATGAGGGCAGAAACCGACAGGTGCGTAAAATGTGCGAATCCATCAAGCATCCTGTGGCACAGCTGCAAAGGGTAGCAACGGGAGAGCTTACGCTGGGGGATTTGCCGAAGGGGAAATATCGCCATCTGACAGAGAAGGAAATCAGATATTTAAAGAGATTATAAAAAGAAGGGACTGCTTTGGGAGTTTTCCAAGGCGGTCTTTTTTACTTGAAAGGCGGTAGTGCTTGCCGTATAATATATACTTAGGAAACTATTGAGAATAAGGAGGAAAAGCCTCGTGGAACAGAACAAAACAAGATTTTACCTCATTCGTCATGGGGAAACGGATTGGAACAAGGGCGGCCGATATCAGGGCTGCACGAATATACAGCTGAATGATGCAGGCAGGGAGCAGGCGCGCCTTTTGGGGGAACGCTTCAAATTCCTGCCGCTGGATGTGGTCTATGTATCCCCTCTGGACAGGGCGGTGGCAACTGCGGCACCGTTGGCGGCGGCGCATGGGCTGACCCCCATTCAGGATGCACATTTCAGAGAAATCAACTTCGGCGAATGGGAAGGACATACCATTGCGGAGCTGAAGGAAAAATATGGTAAGGCATATATAGATTTTTTTGAAAATCCCTTTGACCATCCTGTGCCCGGAGAAGGTTCCTTTCAGAATGCGATGGATCGCGCATTGGAAGGCTTTGAAGCACTGGCAGAGCGCCATAAGGGGCAGAATGTCGCGATTGTTTCGCATGGCGGACTGCTGCGCGTGATGCTGGTCGGTCTGCTTGGCATGGGGGATGAATTTTACCGCAAGACATGGATGACAAATACCTCTGTGACGATGGTGGATGTGATGGAGGACGGCAGAAAGCTGCTCATGACCTTAAACGATAAGGCGCATCTGGAAATGGCAGAGCTGTTTGAAAAGGGTGAAGGAAAATGAAGAAGAAAATTATCGTGGTCGGCGGCGGTGCGGCAGGACTGATGGCGGCAGGACGCGCGGCGGAACGGGGACATGAGGTGCACCTCTACGAAAAAAATAACCGCATCGGGAAGAAAATCCTGATTACGGGCAAGGGACGCTGCAATGTGACGAATGACAGCGATGTGGAGGGGCTTCTGGAAAATATCCCCGGCAATCCCTATTTTTTATACAGCGCCTTTTACCAGCTGGACAGCTTCGGCTTGCAGGAATTTTTTAAGGAGCAAGGGTTGGAGCTGAAGGTGGAGCGCGGCAAGCGTGTATTTCCTGTGTCTGACCGTTCTCTGGATGTGGTGCTGGCATTGGAAAAATACCTCAAGAAAAATGGGGTGAAGCTGCATCTGGAAAGTCCTGTGGAGGGTATTCTGATTGCGGACGGCAGGGCAGAAGGGATTCGGCTGAAAAACGGAAAGGAAGAAAGGGCAGACGGCGTGATTGTCTGCACGGGAGGTCTTTCCTATCCCGGTACAGGCTCTACGGGGGATGGCTACCGCTTTGCGAAGGCGGCAGGACATCATGTGACGAAGCTGTACCCCTCTCTGGTGCCGCTCAGAACAGAAGAAGAATGGTGCCATGAGCTGATGGGGCTGAGTCTGAAAAATATTGAAATTACGATAAAAAATAAGAAGGGCAAGAAGGTTTACAGTGACTTCGGGGAAATGCTGTTTACGCATTTCGGCGTTTCCGGTCCTGTGATTCTGAGTGCGAGCAGGCATATCATTCTGACGATAGAGGAAGGATATCGGCTTTACATCGACCTCAAGCCTGCGATGGATGAGAAAAAGCTGGATGCGCGTATTCTGCGCGATTTTGAAAAATTTGCGAATAAGGATTTTGCAAACGCACTGGATGCGCTTCTGCCGCAGAAGCTCATTCCCGTTATCATTCGTCTTTCGGGGATTGATGCGCGCAAAAAGGTAAACAGTGTGACGAAGGAAGAAAGAAAGCGTCTGGTTGGGCTTTTGAAGGCACTGCCGCTCACGATTACGGGGACAACGGGCTATAACGAAGCGGTTGTGACCTGTGGTGGGATTCAGGTGAATGAGATTGACCCTGCGACGATGGAGAGTAAATTTGTGAAGCAGCTGCATTTTGCAGGCGAGGTTCTGGATGTGGACGCATATACGGGCGGCTTTAATCTGCAAATTGCATTTTCCACAGGCTTTGCGGCAGGGAATGCGGTTTGCGCGGAATAAGGAGGAAAAAAAGCATGAAACGATTTGCCATTGCGGTGGATGGGCCTGCCGGCTCAGGAAAAAGCACCGTTGCTAAGCTGGTTGCCAAGAGACTGGGCATTATTTATGTGGATACGGGCGCGATGTACCGCACGGTTGCGCTGTTCTGCACGGAGAAGGGCATTGCCCTTGCGGATGAAGCGGCTGTGGTTGCGGCGCTGGCAGATTTGCAGATGAAAATTGTACCCGAAGAAGGCGGTCAGCGCATTTTTCTGAACGGAAGGGACGTTACAGCGGAAATCCGTACGGCGGAAATCGGAAAGGGTGCATCCACGGTTGCGGCGTATCGGCAGGTGCGTGCGCGGATGGTGGAGCTGCAGCAGGAAATGGCGCGGGAGCATTCTGTGATTATGGATGGCAGAGATATTGGGACGGTTGTTCTGCCCGATGCCGAGGTGAAGATTTATCTGGATGCCGGCGTGGAGGAGCGTGCGCGCCGTCGTGTGGGCGAATTGCAGGAAAAAGGCGAAACGGCGGATTTTGAAGAAATCAAGAAAATGATTCTTGAGAGGGATTACAACGATATGCACAGAGCGCACAGTCCCTTGAAAAGGGCGGCAGATGCGGTTTCTCTGGATTCGACAGGCATGGGCATAGATGCTGTGCTGCACGCCATTTTAGATATTGTTGCGGAAAGGGTGAAAGAAAAATGAAGGATACAGAAAAGAAATCATGGGTCTATTATGTAGCGATTTTTCTGGTGAAAATCTGGTATGCCATTATGTTCAAGGTGGAAATCATCGGGAAGGAAAACATTCCCGAAACCGGCAACGGTGTGATTTGCAGCAACCATTACAGCAATTATGATCCTGTTTCCACGGCGATTTATCTGGACAGGCTGCCGCATTATATTGCAAAGAAGGAATTATTTAAAAATAAGCTGTTTTCATGGGTGCTTGACCAGTTGGGCGTATTCCCGATTGACCGCAAGGTTTCCATGGATATGAAGGCGGTCAAGACAGCAATCAAGCTTTTGAAGGAGGGCAAGATTGTCGGCATTTTTGCGGAAGGCAGACGGGTAAAGGCAGGCGAGGACGTTGCGGCAAAGGCAGGCGTGGCGCTTTTTGCGATGAAGGGAAATGCACCTGTCATTCCCTGCGCCATCAGCGGCACCTATAAATTCCGCAGCAAGCTTACAATTCGCTATGGTGAGCCGCTGACGTTGGATGAATTTCGGGATAAAAAGCTGACAACAGAGCTGATGGGCGAAATTACGAAGGTGATTATGGATAAGGTGGAAGAATTGAAGGTGAAGGAATGAGCAATGTAACACTGGCGGCATCCGCAGGGTTTTGCTTTGGCGTGAAGCGCGCGATTGAGATGGCGTATGCGGAAATAGAAAAAAATAACGGCGCACCGCTGTATTCCTATGGTTCTCTGATTCATAACAAGGAGGTCACGAAGGACCTGGATGCCAAGGGGCTGCATATCATTGAAAGCCTGGACGGGATTGACGAGGGTACGGTTGTGATTCGTTCGCACGGTGTCGGAAAGTTTCTGTATGATGCGTTGGAGGAAAAGGGCATGCGAATGGTGGACGGCACCTGTCCGTTTGTCAAGAAGATACACACGATTGTGAATGAAGCGTGGAATCAGGGCAAAAGCATCATCATTGCCGGAGACGGCAAGCACCCGGAGGTGCAGGGCATTAACGGCTGGTGCGGCAATACAGCCATTATTCTGGAAAGCCCTGAGGAGGCAAAGGCGGCGGTGCTGGATACGGAGAAGGACTACGCCGTTGTGGTGCAGACAACCTTCCGCCAGAGCAAGTTTGACGATATGCTTGCCATTTTGCGGCAGAAGGGTCTGAAAATGGAGATTTCCCAGACCATTTGCTCTGCGACGGAAAAGAGGCAGAAGGAAGCCATGGAGCTTTCCCAGAATGTGGATAAAATGATTGTCATCGGGGACAAAAAAAGCTCTAATACACAAAAATTGGTTGAGATTTGTAAAAAAAATTGCGAGAATACGGTTCATATTGAAACAATTTGCGATTTAGTGTTGAAAACTTTCAAGAAGGATGATAGAATAGGGATAACTGCGGGTGCGTCCACACCACCTGCAATAATTAAGGAGGTAGTAGTTACTATGAGCGAAATTGAAAATGTAAATGTTGAAGAAGTGAGTTTTGAGCAGATGCTGGAAGATTCTCTTGTTACCCTGCACACAGGCGATGTTGTAAAAGGCACCGTTATTCAGGTTGTAGGCGAAGAGGTTTCCGTTAATCTGGGTTTCAAATCTGACGGTGTTATCCCCAGAGGCGAATTCAGCAGAGATACAACAGTAGTTCCCAGCCAGGTTGTACAGCCCGGTGATGAAATCGAAGTTTTCGTTGTTCGTGTAAATGACGGCGATGGCAATGTACTTCTGTCCAGAAAGCGTATCGAAGAACAGAAGGGCATGGAAGATATCGAAAAGGCATTCAATGAAAAAACAGTTGTTACAGGTACTGTAACAGACGTTGTAAAGGGCGGTCTGATTGCAGTTGTAAACGGCGTAAGAGTATTCATTCCTTCCTCTCAGGTTTCCAACAGATTCATCGAGGATCTGAGCGTATTCAAGGGTCAGGAGCTGGAATTCAATATCATTGAAATGGATAGAGTAAAACGTCGTATTATCGGCGGCAGAAAAGATCTGGTTGAAAAGGAAATCGCAGCAAAGAAGGCAGCTCTGTTTGAAACAATCGCAGTTGGCTCCAAGATTGCAGGTACTGTTTCCAGACTGACAGACTTCGGCGCATTCGTTGATCTGGGCGGCGTAGATGGCCTGATTCACATTTCCGAAATGAGCTGGGGCAGAATTTCCAACCCCAGAGAGGTTCTGAAGGAAGGTCAGGAAGTTGAAGTATTCGTTCTGGATGTAGATAAGGAAAAGGGCAAAATCAGCCTGTCCCTGAAGGATGCAGACAAGAACCCTTGGAAGCTGGCAGCTGACAAATATGCAGTTGGCTCCATCGTTGAGGGTAAGGTTGTTCGTATGGTACCCTTCGGTGCATTCGTTGAACTGGAACCCGGCGTAGATGGTCTGGTACACATTTCCCAGATTGCAAACAAGCACGTTGTAAAACCCGAAGATGAACTGAAGGTTGGCGAAATCATCAACGTGAAGGTTCTGGAAGTAAATTCCGACCAGAAAAAAATCAGCCTTTCCAAGAGACAGGCAGATGCTCCTGTGGAAGAAGCTCCCGCAGCAGAATAATCCCGTGTGCAAAAGCTCCCATTGTGGCGTGACCATGGTGGGAGTTTTTTATTGATATTTTTTATTGAAATTTTATATATGCAAATTTTGAATAATATTAAAAAATTTCATAAAAATGCGTAATTGATAGAAAAAACATTAAAAAATGATAAAAAAACCGACATTGTTATGTCTGCATTTTTATGGTATACTTTTTAGGTAATTTCGTGGGATAAAGGAGGAAAGTGCATGAATAAGCATGAAATTTTCCGTTTTATTGACCATACTCTGCTGAAACAGAACGCAGTCTGGGAGCAAATCCGTGAGATTTGTCAGGAGGGAATGGACTTTGGAACGGCCTCGGTATGTATCCCACCTTCTTTTGTGAAGCAGGCCGCGGAATTTGTGGGAGAAAGACTTCCTATCTGCACGGTGATCGGGTTTCCGAACGGATACCAGACAACGGCAGTGAAGGTCTTTGAAGCAGCAGAAGCGGTACAAAACGGCGCAGCGGAGATTGATATGGTCATCAATATCGGCTGGGCAAAGGCAAAAAGCTATGATGCGATTTTGCAGGAAATCAATGCGGTGAAGGATGCCTGTGGTGAGAAGCGGTTAAAGGTCATCATTGAAACCTGCTTGCTGACAGAAGAAGAAAAAATTGCTCTTTGTGATGTGGTGAGCCGCTCTCGGGCGGAATTCATCAAAACCAGCACAGGCTTTGCCGGCGGCGGGGCAACGCTCGCGGATATTCGGCTGTTTAAAAAATATGTAACAGGGGATACGAAGATTAAAGCGGCAGGCGGCATCAAATCAGTTGCCGATGCGGAGGCTTTTCTTGCGGCAGGGGCTGAAAGACTGGGCAGCAGTTCCCTTCTTGCCATGCTTCGGCAGGAAATCAAGCAGTAAGGCTGCGGAGGGAAGCTTCGGCAGCTCGTAAAAATGGGAAAAAGAAAAAGGGAGGAATTTATAATGAGTTTATTAAAGAAATTTGCAGCTATGGCAATGGTAGCAGTAATGGCAGTTGGCATGACAGCATGCGGCGGCGGTGATGATGCTGCGGACACAAAAACATATGTAATCGCAACAGATACAACCTTTGCGCCCTTTGAATTCCAGAATGACGCAGGCGAATATGTAGGCGTTGATATGGATCTGCTGGCTGCAATTGCAGAAGACCAGGGCTTTAAATATGACCTGCAGTATCTGGGCTTTGATGCGGCTGTACAGGCATTGGAATCCGGTCAGGCTGACGGTGTTATCGCAGGTATGTCCATCACACCCGAAAGACAGAAGAAATTCGACTTCTCCGATCCTTATTTCGACAGCGGCGTTGTTATGGGTATCGCAGAATCCAATAACGATATTAAATCCTATGAAGACCTGAAGGGCAAAAAGGTTGCCGTTAAGAGAGGTACAGAAGGCTATGATTTTGCTGAATCCATTAAGGATCAGTATGGCTTTGAAACAGTTGTATTCGATACCTCCGATGCAATGTGCATGGACGTTAAGGTTGGCAACAGCGTAGCCTGCTTTGAAGACTACCCCGTACTGGGCTATGGCATCACACAGGGCAACGGTCTGAAAATGGTAACAGATAAGGAACAGGGCAGCTCCTACGGCTTTGCAGTTGGCAAGGGCGAAAATGCAGAGCTGCTGAAAATGTTCAACACAGGTCTTGCTAACCTGAAAGAAAATGGCAAATATCAGGAAATTCTGGATACATATATTCAGGAATAATTCCTTAAGGAGTAGTGCCTCATGAGTAGTTTTTTTGAGTATGTGGGACAGTGTATGCCGCAGCTGACATTAGGGCTGAAGCTTACACTGCAAATGACAGTCTTTTCATTGATTTTGGCTGTGGTTGTCGGCATGGTGATGTGCATGTTCAGCATTTCCAAGGTGAAGCCTCTGAACTGGATTTCGGGTATTTATCTGAGCCTGATTCGTGGGACTCCCCTGATGGTACAGGCATTCTTCATCTATTTCGGTATCACAGGTGCGTTACATATCCGGATTACACCCTTTAGTGCGGCGATTTTGGTTCTGTGCCTGAATGCCGGTGCATATCTGTCTGAAATTTTCAGAAGCGGTATTGCGGCAGTCAACAAAGGGCAGATGGAGGCGGCAAGAAGTCTGGGATTGCCCTATGGCGTTGCGATGAGAAAAATCATTCTGCCACAGGCAATTCGTATTGTTATTCCATCCGTACTGAACCAGTTTATCATTACGTTGAAGGATACCACCATCCTTTCCGTTATCGGCTGCGGCGAATTGATGCGTCAGGGACAGCTGATTGTAGCAAGAAACTATCAGAGTTTCCAAACCTATGCGATTGTTGCGGTTATGTATTATGTTGTTGTAATCGTGCTGACAAAAGCATTCCAGCTGGTTGAAAGGAGGTTGTCAAACAAATGATTAAGGTAAAAGTAGAAAAATTGCAAAAAAGCTTTGGCAGCCTTGAGGTTTTGAAGGGGATTGATCTGGAAGTCAAGGAAGGGGAAGTCGTTTGTCTGATTGGTCCTTCCGGTTCCGGCAAATCTACATTTCTGCGTTGCCTGAATCGTCTGGAAGAAACGACTGCAGGTACTGTTATTGTTGACGATAATGATATTACAGATCCCAAATGCAATATCAATAAGGTGAGAGAGAATATCGGCATGGTATTTCAGCAGTTTAATCTGTTCCCTCATCTGAGTGTTTTGGAAAATATTATGCTTGCGCCTGTGGACAGAAAGAAGCTGACAAAGGCGGAGGCAAAGCAAACAGCGGAACGCCTGCTGGCGACAGTCGGTCTTGCGGAAAAGGCAGGGGAATATCCCCCCAATCTTTCCGGCGGACAGCAGCAGCGTGTTGCCATTGCACGAGCTTTGGCAATGAGTCCCGATATTATGCTGTTTGACGAGCCTACCTCCGCGCTTGACCCCGAAATGGTCGGCGAGGTTTTGGAGGTTATGAAGCAGCTTGCAAGAGATGGCATGACCATGATTGTAGTAACGCATGAAATGGGCTTTGCCAGAGAGGTTGCTGACCGTGTGATTTTCATGGATGGCGGCTATATCGTGGAGCAGGGAACGCCGGCAGAGGTGTTTGGCAATCCGCAGAATAAGAGAACGCAGGATTTCCTGAATAAGGTTCTGTAAATACAATCCTATCCATACAAAAACAAAGTCTCGGATTTTTTATCCGGGACTTTTTTATGTATACGTTTTTCTTTGCATAAAGCAGGAAGGTATTGGGAAAAGTGAAATTGAATTTAACAAAGATTTTACAAAACTCATGCGAAATGACAAGTGCAGAAAAGAAAATTTGTTAAGATTCTGTTCATTCGGTGGAAATTGCCAAAAACCGATGATTTTTCATTGCGGCTGTCTATTGTTTATGATATCATTATTCAGGATGTAAAACAAAGATTTTACATGGTTTTTAGGAAAATTTTACAATCGAATCGAAGAAAAAACGGAGGAAAAAATGAGTTCTATAGTAATTCCCTTTATTGGTGGTCTGGCGATGTTCATTTATGGCATGAACATCATGGCGGATGGCTTACAGCACGCTGCCGGCTCCAAAATGAAGAAGATTCTTGAAGTGCTGACGCAGAATAAGCTGATGGGCATTGCGCTGGGTGCATTGGTTACGGCGATTATCCAAAGCTCCTCTGCCACAACGGTTATGGTTGTCGGCTTTGTAAACGCAGGGCTGATGAATCTGACACAGGCAATCAGCGTTATCATGGGTGCGAATATCGGTACAACCATCACGGGTTGGTTGGTTTCCGCAGGTGAATGGGCAAAAATGTTCAGCCCCTCTACACTGGCACCAATCGCAGTTATGGTCGGCGTAATCATAACGCTGGTGGGGAAAAGGCAGCAAAGCAAGGATGTAGCCGGTATCATCATTGGGTTTGGTATCCTTTTTATCGGTATGAATACCATGTCTGATGCGGTTTATCCCCTGAGAGAATCCGAGGTATTTAAGACAGCCTTTATTTCTATGGGCTCTAATCCTTTTCTGGGGATTCTGGTCGGCGCAGGCGTAACGGCGATTATCCAGAGCTCCTCTGCATCACAGGGTATCCTGCTCTCTCTGGCATCCGCAGGGCTGGTTCCTACGAATGCGGCAGTATTCATTATCATGGGGCAGAATATCGGTACCTGCGTGACTGCAATTTTGAGCTCTGTCGGTGCAAGCAAAAATGCAAAATGCGTTGGTACGATGCATCTGACCTTCAATATTATCGGTACTGTGATATTCAGTATTCTTGCAATGCTTTTGTTTGCGAGACTGGACCCTTCCTATGGCGAGGGCATTATCAATATGACGCAGATTTCCTTTATTCATACGGTTTTCAACGTGGGTACAACGATTATCCTGATGCCCTTCAGCGGCTATATCATCAAATTTGCCATGAAGGTAAACGGCCTCAAGGCGGTGGAAACAAAGAGCGACGAGGCAGAGCTGGTGCATCTGGACAAGCGTATGATGTCCACTCCTTCTGTTGCGGTAGAGGGCGCAAAGCTGGAAACCATCCGCATGGGGCGCATTGCGAGAGAGAACCTTTCCTTGGCACTCTCTACGCTTTCTGACCACGATGAGGAAAAGATGGCAGATGTAAAGCAGAGAGAGTTTGTCATTGATAAGCTTTGTGATAATATTTCCAAGTATCTGATTGATTTGTGTATGCTGCATCTGAGCGATAAGGATAATGAAATGGTAACCTCCTTGCTCAACACAGTCAGCGACATGGAGCGTGTGGGCGACCATGCGGAAAATATCGTGGAATTGGCGGAAGAAATGAAGCAGGAGGGGATTTCCTTCTCCGATACGGCTTTGGAGGAGCTGAACGAAATGTCCACTACAACACTGGGGGCATACGACAATGCGGTGAAGGCGTTGGAGCTGGACGATATCACCTATGCCGTAAAGACCTCCTTCTTAGAGGATCAGGTTGATGCGATGGAAAAGAAGCTGCGCGCAGGGCATATCGATCGTCTGTCCAATGCGGAATGCAGTGTTAACGCCGGGATTCACTTCATCGACCTTCTGGGGAATCTGGAACGTGTTTCCGACCATGCAATGAATATTGCGCAGGTTGTGCTGAATGAGCATAGAGCGGAAAAGAATTTCCATGAAGAAAAAAACGTGGAATGATTGACAATATAAAATGAGAACGGAGCCTTAGATTTTCAGGAGTCTTGCAGACCCCTTTGGGTCTAAGGCTTTTTTTGAAAGGGGAAAGCAATATGACGGCTTTGATGAAGATACAATCCTTTATTCAGGCGTATGTGAAGGCGATTGCGTCCATTTTGGATGTAGATGTTACGATTGTGGATAATGAATTGGTTCGTGTGGCTGGAACAGGCATTTATGCGGACGAGATTGGCGAAACTGTGACTCACGCGAATTTTTTTCATCATATTCTGGTTTCCGGCGAGAGCGGCAGTATTATGGACAGCATGGCGGATTTGAATTGCAAGGGCTGCGAAAAGCGCACAACCTGCAGAGAGCTTGCGAATGTTGCCTATCCTATTTTCAAGGAGGGGGCTGTGGTCGGTATCATTTCCATCATTGCCTTCAGCGAGGGGGAACGAAAAAACCTTCTGGAAAACAGAGGGCAGATGGAGGAATTTCTGAAGTATATGTCTGTTCTGCTGGAAAGCAAGCTGTATACGGACGAGGCGAAGGAGCGTCTGGAGCAGCAGCTGCAGGTGGTGCATGATGCGGAAAAGGGATGGTCCTTCGTTGGGGACAGCCAGAAAATGAAGGAAGCCATTCGGATTGGCAAGAAGGTCGCAAAATCGAATTCGACCGTTTTTCTGCGCGGCGAAAGCGGTACGGGGAAGGAGATTATGGCGAAGATGATTCATGCCCTGAGTGACCGCCGTGATAAGCTAATGATTTCTATTAACTGTGCAGCAATTCCCGAAAATCTGGTTGAAAGCGAATTATTCGGCTACGAGGAGGGCGCGTTCACAGGGGCGAAAAAGCATGGCTCCATCGGGAAATTTGAGCTGGCGCATGGCAGTACGATTTTTCTGGACGAAATCGGGGACATGCCTCTGCCGGTGCAGACAAAGCTGCTGCGCGTGCTGCAGGAAAGCGTGGTGGAACGGATTGGCGGCACGAAGCCGATTCCCATTGATATCCGCGTGATTTGTGCGACGAATAAAAACATCGAGCAGATGGTGGAGGAGGGGACGTTCCGCGAGGATTTGTATTATCGGCTGAACATCATCCCCATTGAGCTACCACCCCTGCGCAAGCGTAAGGAGGATTTGCCTGCGCTGATAGAATATTACATTGCGTATTATAATCAGAAGCTGGGAAAGAGCATGCGCGGCGTTTCGCCTGAGGCGCTGCAGACGCTGACAAGCTATGACTGGCCGGGGAATGTGCGTGAAATGAAAAATATTATTGAATATCTGGAAAATATTGCAGAGGGAGAAATCATTCAGCTTTCGGATTTGCCCGACCATATCGTGATGCGCTCCGGCAAGGGTTTTGAGGATTGGTCTCTGGATGAGATTGTGGAGGACTATGAAAAGCGCGTGCTGAGCAGCATGGTGAAGAAGGGCGCAACGCTGGAGGAAAAAAATCAGCTGGCAGAAAATTTGAAAATCAGCCGTGCAACGCTGTACCGTAAGCTGAAAAAATATGATTTATTATAATTCTTAAAAATGAGAATCGTTATCAGAAATGAGAAATTTTTGTATATAAAAATCGCACCCGTATTTTCGGCAGAAAATAGGAGATTTTTTGTTGTAATACAGACAGAAAAAAAGAATCTGTCTTTGAATGACGTACAGGAAAAAGAACAATCCGATAAGGATGAAATTTGATTCTCATATATGAGAAAACAGAATAAAAAAACCGCCGAAAACAGGCGGTTTTCTTTTTGGCACGATTCTTGCTCTATATATCTGCGGAAGGAAAAATAAAATGATTGGGAGATATAGGAGGAAGAATTATGGATATGAATTTAGTAATCAATGCGATTAAAGCAGAAATGAAGCCCAGCATGGGCTGTACCGAGCCTGTTGCACTGGCACTGGCGGTTTCCAGAACCTGTGAGCATCTGGATGCACCCACACAGAAGCTGGAAATGCTTATCAGCTCCAATATTTTCAAAAATGCGTACAGCGTACAGATTCCCAATGCAGGGACTTACGGCATTGAGCTGGCGTGCGTACTGGGGATGCTGCTGAGCAAGCCCGGCAATACCATGGAAATTTGCGCAGGTATCAAGCCTGAGCATGTGGAAAAGGCGAAAAAGCTCGTTGCGGAAGGCTTTGTGCATGTAAAGGTTCTGAAAAGCAGTCAGTTCTACATTGAATGTACTGCAACGGACGGCAAGGATACCGTGCATACCATCACAGAGGACGAGCATGACAACCTTGTGTTCTGCGAAAAGAACGGCGAAGTGCTGTTGGATAAAAGAGTGAAGAAGGAAGCGGTCGACAGCGAAGAAAAGGAAGGCACCTTTGATGTAACAAAGCACACCTTCTCTGAATTTTATCACTGGGCAAACGAGGTGGATGTTGCGGATTTGCAGTTCATTAAGGAAGCCATTGACATCAATATGGAAATTGCGAAAAAGGGCATGGAGAAAAAATATGCCTTCGGCGTTGGCCCTACGGTACAGGATCTGCTGAAAAAGGGTCTGCTGAAATCTGACGTTGTAACAGCAGTCAGAAGTATTCCCGCGGCGGCGGCTGACTTCCGTATGAGCGGCGGCAACGGCTCCGTTATGACCTTCTGCGGCAGCGGCAACCAGGGCATTTCCACCACACTGCCCATGGCGGTATTCGCAGACAGAATGGGCATCCCCGAAGAAAAGCTGCTGAGAGCGGAATTCATGGGCATGCTGATGATTATGTATATGAAGAAATACGTTGGTCGACTGAGCCCCGTTTGCGGCGCAATGCTGGCAGGGACAGGCTCCGCGGCAGGCATGGCTTACATGATGGGCGGCACAGTTGCACAGGTAAGCGGCGCAGTACAGAACATGATGGGCTCTGTTGCCGGCATCTTCTGCGATGGCGCAAAGGGCGGCTGTGCGGTGAAGGTTGCAGCCTGCGCGAGTGAAGCAGTTTATGCGGCAATGTATGCAATGGACGGCAGTGTAATCGGCGTTTCCGATGGTATCAACAGCTCCGCGGCAGAGGATACCGCAAAGAACCTTGCAAAGCTGAGCCATGAAGCACTGGATACCCTCGATATGAAGGTAATCGAAATCATGCAGACAAAGAAATAATCAATCAGAAAATTTGATAAAAAATTCGATAAGAAAATCCTGAAATAGCTAAACAAAAGCCCCTGTACCTTGAAAAGAAAGTACAGGGGTTTTTATGTCCGGAAAATTATAGCTGAATCATATCGTCAATCATATTGCTGATTTTATCACGGCTGATTTTTTCGAGAATGGCTTTTTTCACAAAGCCATCCTTCGTAAAGCCAAATTCGGCAATATATTCCTCCAATAAAGCATAGGTTTCCGCATCCAAGGTGACGGAAAGCTTTTTGGTTGTCGGTTTTTTCGCCGTTGCTTTTTTTGCTGTTGCTTTGGTTGTGGCTTTCTTTTCTGCCATGCACACACTCCTTTTTGGTTCATTTATTTGCTCGGAAGATAGGATGCTTCCTTCAGGATAAAGCCGCCCTCCACAGGCTGATAGGTCAGCTGCAGCTCGCCGCAGGCGGTATCCGGTGCGGTTTGCAGCAAAAGGGTTGCGGTCAGCGTGTTTTCCACAATGCGATAGGTTACCATATCACTGAAAACCAGCTTGCCATAGCTGCCTAAATCGGTAAAGGTATGTACGCCTTCCTTCGTGGAAAGCTGATAGGTTCCGTCCTTTTCGGTAATCAGCGGTTCTGCGATTTCACGGGGATCGGGCACGAAATATTCCTCTAAGGTTTCTTTATCGTAAGCGACAATGCCTTCCACATGGAAGCCGCTGCCTGCGCCAACTGTGAAAATCACATAAATTTCATCCTTGCCATCGTTATTTAAGTCTGCAAGTGTAAGTGTCGGTGCATAGCTGCCGTCCACCAGACAATTTAACTGAAATTGCTCCTGCACATCCTTTGAGGTTAATACGAAATTTTCGTTTCCCTTATACAGCAAAGAGATGGATTCCTCCGGAATTTCCGCAACAACCGTTGCAGCTGGGGGTACGGTTACTTTTTTCAGCATCGTAGTTACCTCTGCCTCGGCAACTGCGGCAGAAGGGAGAACATATTCCTCCGTACCAAGGAACACACCGCTGCCATACGCCCACTGAATTGCGGGAATGGCATAGGGTGTGATATCCGAAGCATCTGCAAAGCTGAGAATATTCGTGTTTTCTCCAACGGAAACATCATAGCCCTTATAAGCGGCATAGCGATAGAAAATGGCTGCAAGCTGTTCTCTTGTGATTTTCTGATTCGGCTCAAATTTTCCGTTACCGTAGCCGCTGACGATTTTGGCTTCCGCCGCCCAACGAACGGCATCTGCCGCAGTATCGGCAACGTCCGTAAAAGGCAGAGCATAATTGATGACGGGTGCGCCTTCCTGCTGCCACAGCAGGCTGATGACATCCTCTCTGGTGGCGGCATCTGTTGCTTCAGCAGCAAAAGCCGGTGCGGATGTACCCATAACCATAGCAGCACTGAGGGCGAGGAGCAGGGGGTGTTTTCGATTCATTTTGTTTCCTCCTTTATCAGAACTATGATTTTTCTTCTTTTCATCAGTATAGTGTGAGGGAAAAAAGAATGCAATAGATTTGAAAAAGTTTAAAGCTTTTGCAACAAAATTCACATTTTTTTACAAAGCTAGAAACGAAATTTTAAAAAAAGAAAAGGCTTCTGTTATGATTTCAAAAAAACAGTGCATACTAGGTTTGTACCAAATTTGAGGAGGGATTTTTATGGAACGCTGCAATGAGTGTATCAAATGTACTGTTGAGCAGTGCAGACATCACCACAACACAAAGAATTACTGTACACTGGAATCTATTCAGGTAGGCACACATGAAATGAATCCGACCAAAGACCAGTGCACAGACTGTATGTCCTTTGCTGTAAAATAAGGAAATGAATGGAAGAAGCGGGTGCTTTGTACAGACAAGGTATCCGCTTTTTCTGTTGCATTGCGGCGGTATTTTATCGTACAATGGGAAGAAAACAGGAGGTAGGAGCATGAAGATTTATTTTGTACGTCACGGTGAAACGGATATGAATGCCAGAAATATGTTCTACGGCTGGTATGATGCGGATATCAATGAAAAGGGCATCGCGCAGGCGGAGGAGCTGAGAGCGGCATTTGAAACGATACATATTGATGCGATTTATTCCAGTGATCTGAAGCGCGCCTATCATACGGCGGAAATTATTGCGAACGGCAGAGAAGTTCAGCCCGTTCCCGAAATTCGGGAGTTATATTATGGTGATTGGGAAAACCGCACATGGGAGGAAATGTCCGAAGCGGATTTAGAGGAATGGCATGGCTGGCTGACCGATTGGGTAGACAGAAGGATGCCAAACGGGGAAGCCTTTATGGAATTTTATGACCGCGTGACAAGAGGATTGGAGCAGATTATCAAGGAAAACAAGAGCAAGCATGTTTTAATCGTATCACATAATGGGGCTTTGAGTGCCATGCACTGCCATCTGACGGGGGCAGGCCCCAAGGCGTTCTGGCGGTTCAATTCCAAGCAGGGGCATTACAGTGCGGTCTGGGTTTCGGGAGAAAAGCGGACGTATGACTGCATGAATTACCCTGCGGTGTGGAAGGAAAATCGAAAATAAGCTGTCCGCTTTACAAGGACAGACTGGCGCGAAAGCGTTGATTTTATCGAAAAAACAGGAATCGGGAAAAAGTTTTTTCTGTAAAGGAAAAATACTTGACAAGGGGAGATTTCTCTGGTAGGATAGACAAGGTGATTGTAAAGTAGTTATCCTTTACAGGAGGCAGGAAGAACATGGATGATATTTTGCAGCTGACTTTGCTTTATGATTTTTATGGCGAATTGCTGACGGAAAAACAGAAGCAGGTATATGAACTGCATTATCAGAACGACCTCTCCCTGACGGAGATTGGCGAGGAATTATCCATCAGCCGGCAGGCTGTCCGCGATCAGCTGAAGCGGACGGAGAAAATCCTTCTGGATTATGAGGAAAAGCTACAGCTGGTTTCCCGTTTTCAGGCACAGAAAAAAGCCGTGCAGGAAATGAAGCACATCATGGAGGGACTGGAAAAGAAAAATCCGGACGCATCTGTGGTGAAGGCAATCGCAAAAATGAAAAAAATCGCTGACGATATCTTGTCCTGAAAGGAGGTCGCGATTGATGGCATTTGAAAATCTTTCCAATAAGCTGCAGGAGGTATTCAAGCAGCTGAGAAGTAAAGGCGTGCTGACGGAGGCAGATGTAAAGGCTGCCATGCGAGAAGTAAAAATCGCCCTTCTGGAGGCAGACGTTAACTTCAAGATTGTTAAGGAATTTATTAAAAAGGTAACAGAGAGAGCTGTCGGTACGGAGGTACTGCAGGGGTTGAATCCCGGACAGCAGGTTATCAAAATCGTAAACGAGGAACTGATTGCGCTGATGGGCTCCACACAGGCGCAGCTGACCTTTTCCAGAAAGCCGCCCACTGTTTTCATGATGGTTGGTCTGCAGGGTGCAGGTAAAACAACCACAAGCGGCAAGCTGGCAGGACAGCTCAGAAAGCAGGGCAGAAGTCCTTTGTTGGTTGCTTGTGACGTTTACAGACCTGCGGCAATCAAGCAGCTGCAGGTGGTTGGGAAAAATTACAACATTCCCGTATTTGAAATGGGCACAGAGGTCAGCCCTGTGGAAATTTCAAAAAAAGCATTGGAGTATGCGGCACAGCAGCATCATGATGTTATTTTAATCGATACGGCAGGTCGTTTGCATATCAATGAGGAGCTGATGCAGGAGCTGCAGGACATCAAAACGGCAGTCAGACCGCAGGAAATTCTGCTTGTGGTCGATGCAATGACAGGGCAGGACGCAGTTACGGTTGCGGAAAGCTTTGACGGTCAGTTAGGCGTAGATGGTATTATTCTGACAAAGCTGGACGGTGACGCACGAGGCGGTGCGGCGCTTTCTGTCAGAAGCGTAACCAACAAGCCTATTAAATATATCGGTATGGGCGAGAAGATGGAGGATTTGGAGCCGTTTTATCCCGACCGAATGGCATCCCGTATTCTGGGGATGGGCGACGTACTTTCTCTGATTGATAAGGTGCAGGCGAATATTGATGAGCAGGAAGCGCTCGATATGGCAAAGAAAATGCGTGCCAACGATTTCACACTTGAGGATTTTCTTGCGCAGATGCAGCAAATTAAGAAAATGGGGCCCTTGAAGGATTTGCTCGGCATGATGCCCGGCATTCCCGGAATGGGCAAGCTTGATCTGGAATCGGCGCTCAATGGGGTAGACCCCCAGAAGGAAATGGCAAGAACCGAAGCCATTATCCAATCCATGACGAAGGAGGAAAGAGCAAATCCTTCCATTCTGAATGGACCTCGAAAGAAACGTATCGCCGCAGGCTGCGGCAGAAGCATTGCAGATGTCAATCGCCTCATCAAGCAGTTTGAGGAAATGAAAAAAATGATGAAGCAGATGAACAATATGCAGAAAGGGAAAAAGGGTAAATTTCCTTTCTTCCGTTAAAGAAAGACACTTATTCCGTCAGGATTAAGAAATAAAAGGCAAAGAAAAAATAAGAATTTTTAAAAGCAGGAGGACAAAATCATGGCAGTAAGAATCAGACTGAAAAGACTGGGCGCAAAGAAGGCACCTTTTTACAGAATCGTTGTAGCAGATTCCAGAACATCCAGAAACGGCAGATCTATCGAAGAAATCGGTATCTATGATCCTACAAAGGAACCCGTTGTTCTGAAGGTAGATGCAGAAGCAGCAAACAAATGGCTGGCAAACGGCGCACAGCCTTCCGATACAGTAAAGGCTCTGCTGAAAAAAGCAGGCGTAATCGGCGAATAAATCCTATTTAAGGGAGGCCGATTTATGAAAGAATTGTTAGAAGTCATTGCAAAAAGACTTGTGGAACATCCCGAACAGGTTGTGGTTGCAGAAACAAATAACGAACGTGCTTTGATTCTGGAACTGAAGGTTGCTCCCGAGGATATGGGTAAGGTCATCGGCAAGCAGGGCAGAATTGCAAAGGCAATCCGCACTGTGGTAAAAGCCGCCGGCATCCATGAAGATAAAAAAATCATCGTGGAAATCGTGCAGTAAGCAGAGGAAAACGGTGACGGCGGTGGGATTTTTCCTGCCGCCTTTTTCATATCAGATAAAAAGGAATGGGTTTCATATATGGAAAATTATTTTGAAATCGGTAAGATTACCGGAACACACGGGATTCGCGGCACGATGCGCGTTTTCCCGACCACGCAGGACCCGACTCGCTTTGAGCGGCTGAAGGAAATTACCGTGGAAATTCGCGGCAAGCAGGAGCTTTTTCACATTCAGAAGGTGGCATATCAGAAAAATATGATTCTGCTGACGGTAAAGGAAATCAATGACATCAATGTGGCGGAGCTGTATAAAAATGGGCGGATTTTGATTCCCGATGCTGCTGCGATTCCTCTGGAGGAGGATGAATATTATACCCGCGACCTCTATGGGATGCAGGTTGTGACGGAGGATGGGGAAGCGCTGGGCGAGCTTGTGAAGATTTACGAAACGGGCGCGAATGATGTGTATGCGGTGAAAAAGGATGGGGACGCAAAGGAGCTGCTGATTCCTGCCATTAAGGACTGCATTTTGAAGGTAGACATTGATGCGCGCGTGATGACGGTACATCTTTTGGAAGGACTGAGATAAAATGAAGCAGTTTTTCGTGTTGACGCTGTTTCCTGAAATGATAGAGCAGACGCTTTCACACAGTATTATGGGCAGAGCGCAGAAGGAAGGGCATATTTCCGTAGAGGCGGTGAATATCCGCGATTTCACGCAGAATAAGCATAAGCATGTGGACGATTATCCCTATGGCGGCGGCGCAGGGCTTGTGATGCAGGGACAGCCGATTTATGATGCCTATCAAAGCCTTCTGCCGAAAGCGGAGCATGCGCGCGTGGTTTTCATGACACCGCAGGGCAGACCCTTTACGCAGCGCGTGGCAGAGGAGCTGGCGCAGGAGGAAAATTTGGTTTTTCTTTGCGGACATTATGAGGGCATTGATGAACGCGTGATTGAGGAAATTGTGACGGATGAAATCTCTCTGGGGGATTTTGTGCTGACGGGCGGCGAGCTTGCGGCAATCACCATCATTGATGCGGTTTCCCGTCTGGTGCCGGGGGTGCTTGGGAAGGAGGAATCCTTTGAGGATGAAAGCTTTTCCGAGGGGCTTCTGGAATATCCGCAGTATACACGTCCGCCTGTGTTTATGGGCAGAGAAGTGCCGGAGGTGCTGCTGAGCGGACATCATGGAAATGTCGCGAAATGGCGGAGAGAGCAGGCACTCATTCGTACTGCAAAAAAACGCCCCGATTTGCTGAAAAAGGCGGTGCTGACGAAACAGGACATTGCATTTTTGCAGAAGCAGGGCATTACAATAGAAGAAACGGAATAAAAAAAGGAGCTGTTATTCAGTTCCTTTTTTGTATACACAGATATTTATTTGCTTGATATTTATTTGTTCATATTGCGGATGTGCATATAAACGGTGTTTTTGGAAATACCCAGATGGTTTGCGATGGTGATAACGGAATCCTTCAGATTGAAGATACCCTTCTGATACAGCAGGGAAATGATTTCCTTATTCTTATTGGAGGAAGAAATCGTGAGATTGCTGTAAACGGTTTTTTTGGCATCCTCCAGTGCATTCAGCATCAGCTCCTCTGTATTTTCTACAAAGGTTTCGGAGATATTTTCGGATTCTGTTTTCGTGATGGGCGTGAAGGTCTGCATGAAGGAAAGCAGGGGGGTATTCAGATAATAATTGATGCAGAACAGCCCGATAATCTGGTGCTTCTCCCCACGAATGGCGGAAATAGACGCTTTAAAGGCTTCGCCGCGTTTGTTTTTGGCAAAATAGGTGACGTGATTCATGCCGGGGGTTGCCATCATTTTATTGACAAAATTCAGTGTAACCTCGGAAATGGGCGCACCGACCTGTCTGCCGGAAAGATGCCCGTTCACAATTTTGACAACAGAAGCATCCAGCTGTGTCAGGTCATGAATGATGACCTCGCAGTTTTCTCCCCAGAATTCTGCCAATCCGTCCGCAGACAGCATATAGGATTCCAAAATGGCTTTTTCTTTTTCGCTCAGAATTGTAATTGAATGATCCATAGAGTACCTCCATGCACAAATAAGCTGTTTTTACAGCTTGAAAAACGGTTTTTATATTCTTATCATACAGGAAAGGCAGATGTTTTTCAAGAGGGGAATCGTAATTTTGATGAAAAAATTTAATTTCGCTGAACAAATTGTTACCATAAAACAAAAATTGGAAATCCGTTAAAGGAGCGTTAAGAAAATCCGTATCCGTCTATCTTAACGGAAATTTTATAGTTTTCGGAGAGATTCTTTTTTATAATAAAAACAGGTAAAGCAAAAGCGACATAAAGGGGTGGGTCAGAATGAGAAAAACCTTGATTTATAAAAAAAGAGTACAGGATGAAACAGGCAGAGAATATATCCTGTGGTATTCTCTGGTGATTCGTGTCGCAGAGCACGGGCGGATTTATGGCGTGGAAATAGAAAAAACAAACGAATACGGACGGCAGGAGCGGGCGCTGATTGCCGGTATCTCCGAAGAAAAAAAGGAAACACAGTATTTTCTGGAAAGACTCTGGTGCGGAGCTGCCATGCCGGCAGAGCTGAATGCACTGTATGATGATTATATCGGCGAAAAGGAATGGCAGGATGACAGAGGAATTTACGCCGCTTGCTAGGAGAAATCAAAGCCTTGGTTTAAAAGCTAAGGCTTTCTTTTTTTGCAAAAAAGCATGCTTGTAGGATATCGTGGGAGGCAAAATGGATGGTTTTTGTAGGAATTGGTGAAAAATCGGGGCGGAATGAAAAAGATTTCTCCAAAATACAAGGGGTAAAACCGTTGCAAATGGGAAATGCGACCGTTATAATGAAAAAATAAAGTGGCGGTTTTTCTACGAAAGAAAGGAACAGTATATGAGTGAAAAGGTTTCTGTACCCGAAATTTTTGGGATGAATGTATTCAACGATGCAATGATGCGTGAGCATCTGCCGAAAAAGGTTTACGAGGAATTGAAAAATACCATTGAACGTGGGGAAATGCTTAATTCCGAGATTGCGGATATTATTGCCAATGCAATGAAGGATTGGGCGATTGAGCGCGGCGCAACCCATTATACGCACTGGTTTCAGCCAATGACAGGGATTACGGCGGAAAAGCATGATTCCTTTTTAGCGCCTCCCTCCAACGGAAGAGCAATTATGGAATTTTCCGGCAAGGAGCTGATTAAGGGGGAATCCGATGCGTCCTCCTTCCCCTCCGGCGGTCTGCGTGCGACCTTCGAGGCGCGTGGCTATACGGCTTGGGACTGTACCTCTCCTGCATTTTTGCGTGAGGATGCGGCAGGGGTTACCTTATATATCCCGACGGCGTTCTATTCCTACACAGGCGAAGCACTGGATAAAAAAACACCTCTGCTGCGTTCCTGTGAAGCGGTCAGCAGACAGGCAATGCGTATTGTGCGTCTGTTCGGCAACCAGACTGCGGAAAAGGTAACGGTCAGCTGCGGCGCAGAGCAGGAATATTTCCTGATTGACAAAAATCTTTATCAGAAAAGAAAAGACCTGATTTTTACAGGGCGTACCCTTTTTGGTGCGGCTCCCCCGAAGGGGCAGGAGATGGACGACCATTATTTCGGCAGTATTAAGGAAAGAGTTGCCTGCTTCATGCACGAATTGAATGTAGAGCTTTGGAAGCTGGGTGTGCCTGCAAAGACACAGCACAACGAGGTTGCACCTGCACAGCATGAGCTGGCACCGATTTTTGAGGACTGCAACAAGGCAACAGACCATAACCAGCTAATTATGGAGGCAATGAAGCGAATTTCCGGACACCATGATATGACCTGCCTGCTGCACGAAAAGCCCTTCGCAGGCGTGAACGGCAGCGGCAAGCATGTAAACTGGTCTCTGAGCACGGATGATGGGCAGAATCTGCTTGATCCGGGGAAAACACCGCATGAAAACGCACAGTTCCTTGTATTTCTGTGCGCGATTATCAAGGGCGTGGATGAATACCCTGAGCTGCTGCGCCTTTCTGCAGCCAACCCCGGCAACGATCATCGTCTCGGCTCGCAGGAGGCACCGCCGGCAATCATTTCCATCTTTCTTGGCGATCAGCTGCAGGATATTTTCGACCAGATTGAGCATGGCGAAGCAACGAGCAGCCTGCAGGGCGGCAGAATGAGAGTTGGTGTAAACACGCTGCCTGCACTGAAAAAGGACGCAACGGACAGAAACAGAACCTCTCCCTTCGCCTTTACAGGGAATAAATTTGAATTCCGTATGCCGCCTTCCTCTGCATCTATTTCCGGTCCGAATTTCTCCCTGAACACGATTGTGGCAGAGGAGCTGCAGAAATTTGCGGATGAGCTGGAGCAGGCAGAGGATTTCAATGCGGCAGTGCATGAGCTGGTACGCAGAACCTATGTGGAGCATAAAAGAGTCATTTTTGACGGCAATGGCTATTCTGAGGAATGGCTGGAGGAGGCGACACGCAGAGGGCTGCCCAATATCACCAATTCCGTGGATGCGGTACAGGCATTTCTGGATGATAAGGTGGTTGAGCTGTTCGGCAAGCACGGCGTTCTGAGCAGCATCGAATTGCAGGCAAGAGCGGAAATCCGCTATGAGGCCTATATCAAGCAGATTAACATTGAAGCAAAAACCATGCTTGACATGGCATCCAAGCAGATTCGTCCTGCGGTTGTGAAATATGCAGGGGAGGTTGCGCAGGCGATTATCGCCATGAAGGCTGTCGGCATGGATACCACCGCACAGGAAGAAATTTTGCAGGATATCAATGAAAATCTGAAGCTGCTCCACGAAAAGCTGAAGGTTCTTGAAGAAGAAACCGAGCGCGCAGGGGCATTGCAGGAGGATAATAAAACACAGGCATTCTTCTATCGTGACCATGTATTCAAAGCAATGAAGGAGCTGCGGGAGCCTGCCGACCGACTGGAGCTGCTGGTGGATGAAAACAGCTGGCCTCTCCCGACCTATGGGGAGCTGCTTTTCAACATATAAGCTTATTGTATGACAAGTTAAGAGCAAAATAAAAAAGAAACCACGTTTTTTTAAATGTATTTTTGAAGAAACGTGGTTTTTTCGCGCTTATCGACACTTTTTTGACAGACAAAGAACGATATTATTTGTATGACAAGTATCGAATAAATGCAAAAATTATAGATAAAATCATTGAAAAGTATAACTTTTTTACAAATGATAGTTCGGATACAATATATTTTTGACGGTTTATATGTCAAAAATTATGTATTTTTTTAAATACGAAGCAAAAAATCTGTGAATTTTCTTGCAACTGAGAAAAAGTTGCGTTATAATGAGACCGAGGTAAGAGAAAAACAACAAAAAAATATCTAAAATATTTTCTTGATAAAAGCATAATTTATTAAATTTTCATAGAATGGCACTTTTGAAATACATTTATTGGAAATTTTGCATAAAGGTATTGTGAGAGAAACCCGAAATGGTTTGGAGGCGAAAACGATGGTAGCTGACGACAGAAGAATCAGAATTATCACAGGTCACTACGGCAGCGGCAAGACTGAATTTGCAGTCAATTATGTCAAGAAGCTGCGCGAAAGCGTAGACGGAAGGGTAGCCATTGCCGATTTGGATATTGTAAATGTTTATTTCCGCTCCAGAGAGAAAAAAGAAGAGCTGGAAGAAAAAGGAATTCAGGTAATTGCATCCAACTTGGATACGGCAGTTGCGGATGTTCCTGCGGTTTCCGGCGCGATGACGATGCCTGTCATCAATAAGGAATATCAGTATGTGGTAGACCTTGGCGGCAACGATGTCGGCACACTGGTGCTGGGCAGAATCAAACCTCTTTTGGATCATGCGGAAGCAGACTTTTTTATGGTAGTCAATGCCTACCGCCCGAATACCTCTACACCTGAGGGTATTATCGAGCAGATGGAAAATCTGGAATATGCGGCTGGGCTGAAGGTGACAGGCTTCATCAATAACACGAACCTTGTTAGAGAGACAACGGCGGAATGTTTGCTCCATGGGGACGAAGTATTGAAGGAGGTAACAAAACGCACAGGGGTTCCTGTGAAGTATGTTTCCTATGTCAAGGATGTAATGACAGAGGAAATACCAGAAGGACTTTCTGGGGAGCTTTTCCCTATGGAGTTTAATATGAGAAAGACCTGGATGTAAATTCAAATATTTATGGAGGTGTATTTTGAATGGCAAAAGGTAAAGTAACGATCAATGAAGTGATTTGTAAGGGTTGCGGCCTTTGTGTATCTGTTTGTCCTAAGAGCGTACTTGCTCTTTCTACAACAAAAATCAATCCCGCAGGTTACAATCCCGCAGAAATGATCAACGAAGATTGTATCGCTTGCACAAGCTGCGCAAAGATGTGCCCTGATTGTGCGATTGTAGTAGAAAGACTGGACTAAGAGAGGAGGAATTTTCAATGGCAAAAGTTTTGATGAAAGGCAACGAAGCAGTTGGTAAAGCGGCTATTGAGGCGGGTTGCAGATATTTCTTTGGCTACCCCATCACTCCTCAGTCCGAAGTACCTGAATATTTATCTGTTGAATTACCCAAGGTAGGCGGCACATTCGTGCAGGCTGAATCCGAGGTGGCAGCAATTAACATGGTTTACGGTGCAGCAGCAGCAGGCGCAAGAGTGCTGACAAGCTCTTCTTCCCCCGGTATTGCACTGAAGCAGGAAGGTATCGGTTACATCAGTAACGCAGGTCTGCCCGCAGTTATCATCAACATGATGCGTGGTGGCCCGGGCCTTGGTACCATTCAGCCCGGTCAGGCTGACTATAACATGACAGTAAAGGGTGGCGCAAACGGTGACTACCACAACGTAGTTCTGGCTCCCGCATCCGTACAGGAAGCTGTTAACATGGTTATGGAAGCATTCGATATCGCTGACCAGTATCTTCTGCCCGTTATCATTCTGGCTGACGGTCTGATTGGTCAGATGATGGAACCCGTTGAATTCAACTACGTTCCCAGACCCAACCTGCCCGAAAAAACATGGGCTCTGGTAGGTCACTACGGCGCAGAAAGAAGCAACATCAAAAACCTGGTTATCGAACCCGATGAATGTGAAGCATGGAACCATGATCACTTCAAGGTATATGATGAGGTTGTGAAGAACGAACAGGCTTGGGAAGAATACAAGATGGATGATGCGGAATATGCATTCGTTTCCTACGGTACAGCTTCCAGAGTTGTTAGAACAGCAATCGGCTATCTGAGAGCAGAAGGCTACAAAGTAGGTATGATCAGACCTAAAACACTGTGGCCCTTCCCTCAGAAGGCATTCGATAAATTCAATGATAAAATCAAAAAGTTCCTGGATGTGGAAATGTCCATGGGCCAGATGGTTCCCGACGTTGCATACGCTTGTAACGATAGAAACAAGGTTGCATTCCACGGCAGAACAGGCGGTAACGTACCTACTGTAGATGAAATTGTTGAATTTGGTAAAGAAGTTATGGGAGGTGACAAATAATGGCAGTTGTATTTGAAAAAACAAAAGGTTTAACAGACGCGAAATTGCATTATTGTCCCGGTTGTGCACACGGTATCGTACACAGACTGGTAGCAGAAGTTCTGGAAGAAATGGGCGAGCTGGGCAACTCCATCGTTGCAGTTCCCGTAGGTTGTGCAGTATTTGCAAACAACTACTTCAACATTGACGCAATCCAGTGTGCGCATGGTCGTGCTCCCGCAACAGCAACAGGTATCAAGAGAGTACACCCCGAACAGACAGTATTTACATATCAGGGCGATGGTGACCTTGCTTCCATCGGTACATGTGAAATCGTTCATGCAGCAGCGCGTGGTGAAAAGATTACAACAATCTTCATCAACAACGGTATCTACGGCATGACAGGCGGCCAGATGGCTCCCACAACTCTGCCCGGCATGAAGGCAACAACAGCTCAGAACGGTCGTGACCCCAAGGTAAACGGTAACCCTCTGCGCGTTTCCGAAATGCTGGCATCCCTGACAGGTCCCGCATACATCGAAAGAGTATCCATTTCCACACCTGCACAGGTAGCAGCTGCGAAGAAAGCAATCAGAAAAGCATTTGAAATCCAGAAACAGGGTCTGGGCTTCACCTTCATCGAGGTTGTAGCTTCCTGCCCTACAAACTGGGGTCTGACACCCGTAAAAGCTATGGAATTTGTAAGAGAAAAAATGATTCCTTACTATCCTCTGGGCGTATATAAAGATATCACAGTAGAGGAGGGCAAATAATTATGAGTACATTTTCTTCTATCATCGCAGGTTTCGGCGGCCAGGGCTCTCTGCTGATGGGTAAAATTATGGCTTATGCTGGCATGCTGGAAGGCAAAGAAGTTTCCTGGTGTCCTTCCTATGGTCCCGAAATGCGTGGCGGTACTGCAAACGTAAACGTAATCATTTCCGACGAAAATGTTGGTTCTCCCGTTGTTACAAAGGATGCAGACTGTATCGTAGCACTGAACCAGCCTTCTCTGGATAAATTTGTAGGCGTTGTAAAGGAAGGCGGCGCTCTGGTTGTGAATGCTGACCTTTGCACCGTTGGCGCTGTAAAGGATGGCGTTAAGGTATACGCTGTTCCCGCAAACAAAATTGCAACAGACAACTTCGGCGGCTCCAAGCTGGCTAACCTGGTTATGCTGGGTGCAGTTGTTTACGCAACAGGCGCAATTGATATTGCAGGTCTGGATGAAACATTCGCACATGTTTTTGAAGGCGGCAAAGCAAAATTCATCCCCAACAACAAAAAAGCATTTGAGTTGGGCTATGAATATGCAAAAAATCTGTAATCTTATACAGTAAAATTCGTCCTGTATCCGAAAGGGTACAGGACTTTTTTATATTTGCAGCAGAAGGGATTGTAATATTTTGTCGAAATCAGCAGAGACTTCTCTTGTTTTCTGAAATCATGCGTGTTAAAATGAAGAAGATATTCAGGATTTTGATGGATTGAAACACGATAAGGGGGGAATGAGGATGGATGAACAGCCGCAGCCTTTGGAAAAAGAAACGGCAGAGATAAACGGAAGCAAAACGCACAGGCTAAGGGCTGTTATCGTATTTTTATTCCTGCTTACGGTATTCCTCGTTTCTGCATATACCTTTATTTTGCAGAGAAATTACAGCGAAAATACACTGGAATCGGCTGTAGAATGGAATACGCAGTGCGCTGATGCCATTCATAAGCTGGTACTGCATAAATTAACCGGAGAGGATTACAAAAATATTTCTACGATTGCGGATATGCAGTCAGAACGCTATCAGAGGCTGCAAAAGGAGCTGAGCGAGCTGCGAAAGCTGAATCCCACCCGCTATCTTTATACAGCGAAGATGGGGGCGGACGGCAGACCGATTTATCTGATTGATGGGCTGGATTTGGATGCAAAGGATTTTGCCTACCCCGGAACGTACATAGAAAAAGAAATGGTTCCGTATATCGAAGCGGCACTTGCAGGAGAAACCGTTTATTCGCAGGAAATCGTGGACACCGCATGGGGGCATATTTTCACAGCCTGCTATCCGGTGCGCGAGGATACCGGCGAGGTGATCGGTGCGATTTGCATGGAAATGGATATGGAGCATACCTATAAGCTGCTGGAGCAAAGCAATCGTGCGGCGGTGAAGATGGCTATGTTTGCGGCTATTGTTTTGGTGCTGTTTGCCTTAGGTGCGTATTGCCTGATACAAAAAAGCAGAACGAAAAGCGAGGAGCAGCAGGAGCAGCTGCAAAAGGCGGTTGAGGCGGCGGATGCAGCCAATGAAGCAAAATCGGTGTTTCTGTTCAATGTGAGCCACGATATCCGCACGCCCATGAATGCGATTATTGGCTATGCCGAGCTGGCGGACAGAAATCTGGACAAAAAGGAGCTGCTGCGAAGCTATTTGGAAAAAATCGGCATCTGCGGACAGAAAATGCTGTCCATACTGGATAACGTACTGGAATTATCGAGGATTGAAACGGGCAATGTGGTGCTGGAGGAAAGCGCGGCTGAAGCAGAATCGGTTCTGGATGACTGCCTGCACATGGTCAGCGCGGAGATTGAAAAGAAGCACCAGACCTTGACTGTCTCCAAGGATATCATCTATCCGTATATTTATATGGATATCTCCCGTTTTACGGAAATCATTCTGAATTTAATCAGCAATGCGATTAAATATACAGGCGAGGGCGGTACCATTCACTGCTCCGTGCGTCAGCTTCCTGCACAGAAGGATGGCAGATGTATACAGGAGCTTTCCGTCAGCGATAACGGGATTGGCATGTCAGAGGAATTCCAGAAGCATATTTTTGAATCCTTCACCAGAGAACGCTCCTCTACGGTCAGCGGTGTGGAAGGTACGGGGCTCGGCATGGGTATCGTGAAAAAGCTGGTGGAGATGATGCATGGCGAGATTAAAATACACAGCAGAGTGGGGGAAGGCTCGACCTTTACGATTCGGATTCCCTGCCGTATTGCGGCTTTTGAGGACACACAAACCAAGCGCGCACAAGTCCATCCGAATGGCAAGCCGCTTGCGGGTAAGCGGATTCTGCTTGCAGAGGATAACGATTTGAATGCGGAAATCGCGATTGCGCTTCTGGAGGAGGAAGGACTTCTGGTGGAGCGCGCGGCGGACGGCGTGAAATGTATGGAAATGCTGGAAAAGGCACCGGCGCATTTTTATGATCTGATTCTGATGGATATTCAGATGCCGATTCTGGGTGGCTATGATACCACAAGGAAAATCCGCAGAATGGCGGATGCCGAAAAGGCAGCTATTCCGATTATCGCCATGACGGCAAATGCCTTTGCGGAGGACAAACAGCGTGCGCTGGCGGCAGGCATGAATGACCATGTTGCAAAGCCGATTGATATGAATAAGCTGATTCCGACCTTGCAGAAATATATATAAGCATTTGTGAGAGGGTACCGTTTCATCAGAAAATTGACGAAAGGGTACCTTTTAAAGAAACGGAATACCGATGAAGGATAGGAGGAGCGTGCCTGTCCTTTGTTGGTATATAAGGTATTTTTTTCAATACCTTCCTTTTTATATTTCTTAAAATTTGTTTAAACGCTTGACAAAAGCATTTTTGAACGCTATTATCGAAAAGTAGTCTTGTGTAACTTTATGTCCTTTGTAGATTGCTGCAAAGGGCGTTTTTTGTTCTAAGCTTGAGGCTTTGAAGAAGGAAAGGCAATCTAACAAGGAGTTTGATACAAATGGGAAAAATAAAGTTCAAAAAGCCTGATATCAAGGGCTGTTTCGGCAAGCTGAAATCTCTGAAATGGGCAGATATGAAGAACGGTATTCGTGCGATGAAAAAGCGGCAGGCGGAAAAGGAAGCGGCATACCGCAACAGCCGCTTTGCACAGAAAATGCAGAAGCTTTATCCCTATATGAACCGCTATTCACTGATTTTGCACGGCATTTGGGCAATCGCCATCAACTTTCTGATAGAGGCAATGTCCCGTCATTCTGTGGTGGCGGCAATTTCGTATTCGCGTGTTTCCACGAAGGCATTTCTGTATAATGCGTTTATGATTTTTGTTACCTTTTCGATTGTATATCTATGCAAGCGGCGTGTGTTTGCCCGCTTCATCCTCAGCTTTCTCTGGCTGCTTCTGGGGCTGACCAATGGGCTGATGCTTTCCAGAAGGGTTACGCCGTTTAATGCACAGGATTTGAAAACGGTTTCGGAGGGGGTTTCCCTTTTCACGAATTATTTTAACGTGCTGGAGCTGGCAGGGATTGCGATTATCCTGATTCTTCTGGTGCTGGGGCTGATTCATCTGTTCCGCACGGCAGGGAGATTTAAGGGAAAAATCAATTATGTGATATCCATTGTGCTTGTGGGGGCTTCCTTCGCAGGCTATGGCGTACTGACGGATTATGTCATTCAGAACCGTATCGTTTCGACCTATTTCGCGAATATCGCGTTTGCATATCAGGACTACGGTCTGCCCTATTGCTTTGCGGCAAGTATTTTTAATACGGGCATTTCCGAGCCAAACGGCTACACGAAGGAAAAAATGATGGAAATCAGCAACAATGGCGAGATTACAAAAAGCACCTCCGATGCAAAGGTGCTGCCGAATGTGCTTTTCGTGCAGCTGGAGTCTTTCTTTGATGTTTCCGAATTTACGGCATTGCAGACCTCGAAGGATGCCCTGCCGAATCTGAGAAAAATGGCTTCGGAATATTCCTCCGGCTATTGTCAGGTGCCTTCCATCGGCGCAGGCACGGCAAATACGGAATTTGAAATGCTGACGGGCATGAGCATGCGTTATTTCGGCCCCGGCGAATATCCTTATAAGAGCTATCTGAAGGAAAAGACTGCGGAAAGCGCGGCAACGGCGTTGGCGGCATTTGATTACGGCACGCATGCGGTGCATAACCACAGCGGGAATTTCTACAGCAGAGCGAAGGTATACAATAACATTGGCTTTGATACCTTCACCAGTAAGGAATTTATGAATTTTGACACGACAGAAACCGGCTGGGCAAAGGACGAGGTGCTTTTGGAGCATATCAAGGATTGTCTGGATTCCACGGAGCAGCAGGACTTTGTATTTACCGTCAGCGATCAGGGGCACGGCAGCTATCCTGAGGAGCGCATCATTGAGCATCCGCACCTGATGGCAGGCGGTCTGGAATCGGAGGAAAAGAACTGCCAGTGGGAATACTATGTCAATCAGGTATACGAAATGGATCAGTTTGCGGCGGACTTGGTGGACATGATGGACAAGCGCGGCGAGCCTGCGGTAGTCGTATTCTATGGTGACCATCTGCCGACCATGGGGCTGACCGAAGCGGATATGAAGAGCGGCAGCCTGTTCAATACGAATTATGTTATCTGGGACAACATCGGGCTGAAAAAAGAGGATGGCACGATTCCCAGCTATCAGCTGATGTCCGTTGTGATGGATCGTATCGGTCTGCATACGGGCACGGTGTTCAATTATCATCAGGAAAGAATGGATTCCGCAGATCAGGCGGAATACCTGATGGATCTGGAGCTGCTGCAGTATGATTTGCTTTACGGCGAGCAGTATGTCTATAACGGCAATCCCGTCATTACGGAGGGACACATGACAATGGGCATACGCGATGCTGAGATTCTGTATTCGAGTGAAACGGTGGACGGGCATTATACCCTTGTGGGCGAAAACTTCACGAAGTGGAGTCAGGTTTACGTCAACGGGGAAAAGCAGTCGCGGAAGTTTATCAATGATAATATTCTCAAGCTGAAAAAGAGTACGCTCAAGGATTGGGATGTCATTACCATCGGTCAGGTTGGCTCAAGCAATACGATATTCCGCACATCGCCTGAGTATGTTTATCTGGAGGGGCGCGTTGTGCCGTATACGGATGAGCTGAAGGAGGAAAAGCTGCTCTTAGATGCGGCGGATGACCCCGAAAAGCTGGCACAGCTGCGGCAGGAGCAGAGAGCCGAAAAGCGCGCGGAGAGAAGAAGCGAAGCCTATCGACAGGCAGAAGAGGCAAAGGCAGCTGAATAAAAAAACGAGAACGCATATAAAAAGTATGCGTTCTTTTTTTGTGGAAATATGGAAGTTTGTGGAAACCATTGACATAGTTCGGAAAACCATGTAATATTATTCGTGATAACCGAATGAGTGGCAATGGAAAGGAAAAAAAGATGAAGCAGATTGTTCTTGTTGCAGAAACCGGCTCTGATATCAATCCTGCCTTAGCGGCGGAATATAACATAAAAATTGTACCCATGCATGTTTCATTTGACCATGAAACCATGGAGGACGGCGCATTTCCCGTCGAGAAAATTGTAGATTACTATGAGGAAACAGGCAAACTGCCGAAAACCAGCGGCAGTACGCCCGGTGACTTTGAGACTGCCTTTGACCGCATCCATGCGGAATACCCCGATGCACAGCTGCTGTATCTGGCATATTCTGCGGTGACAACCTGCTCCATGCAGAGTGCGGTTCTGGCGGCAGAGGAACGGGACTATGTCACGATTCTGGATACGAAGCAGGTTTCCGCAGGGCAGTGCAATGTGGTGATTGCCGTGGCGGAGCTTTTGCAGCAGCACCCCGATTGGACGATGGCAGAAGCAGTCCGCGCGGCGGAGGATTTGATTGCAAGGGCGAGGATGTGCTTCATGCCGGAAAATCTGGAATTTCTACGTGCCGGCGGTCGCGTCAGCAATGTGGCATTTCTGGGGGCAAAGCTTTTAAATCTGCATCCTGTGATTGAAATTCTGGATGGCAAGCTGGTTGCAACGAAAAAATACCGCGGAAAAATGAAGAAGGTTGCCGTGCAGATGCTGACGGAATACGCGGAGAAATATAATCTGGAACGGGATTGCCTGTGGTTTGTCTGGGTGGTCGGCTTTCCGGATGCGGTGCGGCAGGCGGTGGAGGAAGCGGCGAAGGCGCTTGGCTTCAAGAAAACCAGATGGATTCAGGCGGGCGGTGTGATTACCACGCATGGCGGTCCGGCGGCGTTTGGCTTGGCAGGGTTTACGAGGAAATAAGCCGAAATCGGGCAATAAAAGTAAAAAAAGTATGAGGAGGATTTGAAAAAAATCCTCTTTTTTTATGCTTTAATAGGATTTACAGGAAAAAATAAAAAGTCTATAATAAAAAACGGCAAGAAGAATGCCGAAAAACAGAAAAAAGGAAGAACGTAAAGAAACAAAGGAGGTATCTCTATGAAAAAACGAATTGCAAGCATCGCGCTTTCGCTCGCAATGTGCCTGACATTGCTGCCGACAGCGGCGTATGCTGATGATGTATTCGAGGGGGGGGCATTTGGCAGCCAGCCAAGCACAGGTAACGGTGCGGCTACTGTTGCAGGCTCGAATGAAGCTGTTGGTACAACTAAGAATACGGTTGTCCCTACAAATGAGGATGTAGAAGATTCTTCGAATGAAGGGGAATCTGGAAATAATACAGTGGATGCTTGGGATGGCACTGCGGATACAAGCTGGTATGTAGGGCATGAAGATGCTACGAAATATCATATTACGACTGCGGAACAGCTTGCAGGTTTGGCACAGCTTGTAAATGCAGACCCCGGAACCACAAATTTTGCAGGGAAAACTTTCTATTTGGATAATGACATTGATTTATCCAGGCATGAATGGATCTCGATTGGTACTATCATCGGCGGAGACTGCCCTGAATACAGTTTTTGTGGCGTGTTTGATGGACAGGGCCATGTGATTTCGAATCTGTATTCTCACGATTCTGATACTGGTGATTACGAAGAATCAAATAATTTAGGTCGAAATGCACTATTTGGAAACGTGTACAATGGTGAGATTAAAAACCTTGGTATTGCAAACGCTGAAATCTGGATTGACCCTAAAGATGACAGTGCCGCAGGTAAAGGTATTTTAGTCGATTGGATGGGTAAGTCCAAAATCACCAACTGCTGGACATCCGGCAGCATTTACAGCGGCACCAAAACGGAAAAGAATATTGGCGGCATCGTTGGTGTTACCGTGCAGGGCTGCACCATTTCCGGTTGCTATTCAACTGCAACACTTACAGGAAATTTCAAGAATTCCGAGGGATTTTATAAGGATCCAAATAATTTGCCACCTGATACCATTGGCGGTATTGTTGGTGCACAATTTGATGGCGATTTAACGGTTACGGATTGTTGGTTTGATGGTAAAATTGTTGTCAACTCCATTAAGGCCGCTGTTGGCGGAATCGTTGGATGTATTGCAACTGTCAATAACTCTGTTGGCGGAATCGTTGGAAATGCCGATATTGCAACCAAGAACTGTATGGTTACGACGACCGACATGGGCGCAGATAAAGATGGAAATACTTGTTGGGTTGGTTATCTTTGGGACGGCACAGTAGCAAACAACTACTGGTATGATGATGATAAATATGCGGCAACGCCTGTGGATGAAATAAATGCCAATGCAGGCACAGCTGTTTCTGATTTCAAATCTGAAGATGTGCTTACAGGGCTTCAAACACATCAAGGAACAGGCATTGAATGGGTTGCAGGCATCAAGCACCCTACCTTTGCATGGGACAAGAGAAATATTTCTGCGGACTACACAAAGGTTGATGAAGCAATCGCGGCTGCTGAGAAAATCGATGGAAGCCGTTACACCAATTATGCAGATGTAGAAGCGGCAATCAGTGCGGTTGACAGAAATAAGAGCAAACTGGAACAGGCAGAAGTAGATAAAATGGCGAAGGATATTCGGGATGCGATTGATGCACTGGTTAAGAAAAGCAACAGTTCTTCCTCCGGCGGCGGTGGTGGCAGCAGCACCCCCAGATATGCTGTCACAGTGCCCGACAAGACAGAAAACGGCTCTTTGAGCGTCAGCTCCAAAAATGCGAAAAGGGGCAGTGACGTAACCGTCACCGCTACCCCCGACAAGGGCTATGAGGTGGATGACATCGTTGCGAAGGATGCAAAGGGCAACAAATTGACCCTCAAGGACAACGGCGACGGCACATATACCTTCACCATGCCTGCCTCCAAGGTTACGGTTACAGTAGCCTTTGCGGAGAAAAAGGCAGAACCCATTGTGCCTGAGAAGCTTTTTGCGGATGTTTCCGCCGAGGAGTATTATTACGAAGCGGTGAAATGGGCAAGCGAAAACGGCGTGACAGGCGGCATTGGCGAGAACCTTTTCGGCGCAAATCTGCCCTGCACCAGAGCGCAGATTGTCACCTTCCTGTGGCGTGCGGCAGGCTCTCCTGAACCGAAGGGCATGAGCGGCTTTGTTGATGTTTCCGCAGATGCGTATTATGCGAAGGCGGTTGCGTGGGCTGTGGAAGAAGGGATTGTCAGCGGCACCTCCGCAACAACCTTTAGCCCTGATGCAGTCTGCACCAGAGCGCAGAGCGTTGCCTTCCTCTATCGCGCCTTTGGCGAAAAGGTGAATAAAGCGGCAGGCTTCAGCGATGTTTCCGCGGATGCGTATTATGCGGATGCGGTTGCGTGGGCTGTGGAAAATGGCGTTGCAAGCGGCATCGGCGGCGGTCTCTTTGCCCCCGATCAGGACTGCGCCCGCGGTCAGATTGTGGCGTTCCTTTACCGCGCATATCAGAATAAATAAATTTGACAAAAGGGCAGGGTGAGCAATCACTCTGCCTTATTTACATATTTTTTATGGCAGAGGTTATTTATTTCTTCTCTCTTTTATGGTACAATACCCACGGACCTATCCGTGGGTTAGCCGCTTACAGCGTCTATCTGCTGTTTTCACAGCAAATTCTACGATTCGCAGGCATAGCCTGCTCATACCATGCCTTGCGGAAGAAAATATCTGCTTCGCAGCTGCTTTCTGCCCCTGCAAACATGGTAAAATACCTCTTGGAAACCATCAGAGAAAAGACGAAGGGAGTTCGTATGGAAATTATCCTGCCAAAGGTGCTATATATCATTTTATTGCTGCTTGCGTGGATTGCGGCGTTGTTTTCGGGCATTGCCTTCGTTTACGGCATACAGCTTCGGAAAAGGGCGCGGGGCATCCTCGGCTGGTGCCTTGTGTTTGTCTGCTGTCTGTTTCTGATTTTCCTTCTGATGAAGGGACATATCACAGCAGGATGATAGGCTTGCAAATAAGACCGTTTTTGCGGTCTTTTTTTATTACAAAAATTTGCTTGACAGAATCGGACTACACTTGTAGTATAAAAGAAAAGGACTACATCTGTAGGCTGGAAGGGGGGACTGGATATGGATTATAAAATTTCCGACAGCGAATGGAAGGTCATGGAAATTCTCTGGGAGAAGGGCGCAGCCACGCAAAGCGAGGTGATGGATGCCCTGACGGAGGGGTGGAACAAAAACACGGTGTATACCTTTCTGAGCCGTCTGGAGCATAAGGGACTGGTGGCGGCAGAGGGCAGTCCGAAGCGGTATGCGGCAGTCATCGGGCGCGAGGAATGTGTGAGACAGGAGGAGGAAAGCTTTCTGAACAAGGTCTATCATGGCTCGGCAGGAAAACTGGTGGCGGCGTTCGTGGAGGAGGGCAGGCTGACGGAGAAGGAGAAGGCAATGCTGAAGCAGCTTCTGGAGGGGATGGACGTATGACGAATCTATGGACAGTTCTGTATTTTACCCTCGGCATTACGCTGACGGGACTGATGCTTGTGCTTTTCAAGCGGCTGTTTCGGGATAAGCTTTCCGCAAGGTGGCATTATCTGGTGTGGCTGGTGCTTCTGGTTCGCGCCATTCTGCCCGAAAATCTGCGGCTTTTTTCGACAGGCTTTGCGCTGAATACACTTTGGATTTCGGGGATGAAGCGTCTGCGTGCGGCGGTGGAGCTGGGGCGAAATTCGCTGTTATCCACGCCCTTCGGGATGGGCGGCGGCGAAATCTCCCTGCTGAAAAAAATGCCGTTTTCCGCATGGTCGCTGACGGATAGGCTATTTGCGGTCTATTTGGCAGGGGTGGCGGCGGTTTTGCTGTATGATGCACTGCTGTATGCAAGGCTGCGGCTCGAAATTCGCAAGGGGGCGGCGGCAACGCCCTCCTTACGGGAGAAAATCAGAAAAACGGCGGAAAAATATGACCTTCCCACACAGAAAAGCGTGCGTATCTGCAAGGGAATCGAAACGCCGTTTCTCTGCGGCATGGTGCGCCCGATTCTGGTTGTGCCGGAAAGCATGGCGGAAACGATTGATGAAAAGGTACTTCTGCATGAAATGCTACATTTGAAGCATCATGATGTATTGGTGAATTTCCTGTTGCATCTGTTGCAGGCACTCAACTGGTTCAATCCGTTTGTTTATTGGCTGTGCCGCATCATCCGCAACGACAGCGAAGCCCTTTGCGACCAGCGTGCATTGGAAAAGCTGCGCGGTGAGGAAAAACGGGAATACGGGATGCTCCTGCTTGATATGGCGGACAGCCGCTGTGCGAGCCGCATCGGGACAACCTCTATGGCGAACGGCGCGAGGAATATCAAAACGCGCATCGGGCGGATTGCGGATTTCGGGCGTGTGCCAAAGGGGGCAGCCTTTGCGACAGCGTGCATTACGGTGGTGCTTTGCCTGGCTTCGGTCAGCTTTGCCTATCAGCCGAACTATTTTGATACCTCCAAGGTGGAAACGGCGGAGGAGTTGCGGCTGACACTGGAGGATGCGCGCCTGTTCGAGATTCCCTCGGCGGAAATGGCAATTTCGATTTTTTATGAGGCGTTTGAGGAACGGGATTTGGCGAAGCTTGCGCTGACCGTGCCGGAGGAGGAATTTGACACCTATCGGGATTGGGCGCTTGCGGAATACAAAGCGGCGGAGGACACCTATCATGCCCGTCTGGATTCCGGGACAAAGGCGGACTATACATATCGCTTCTATGATTCCATGGAGATGGAGGATTTTTATCTGCTGGATGAGCAGGCGGACGGCTCGATGGACGGGATTATGCAGGTCAATGAGCTTTCGGCGGAGAAATCGGTCACCCAGCATTTCCTGCACTTCCGTATTTTTGAGGAGACGAAGGGGAACTGGTCGATTGCGCTTCTGAAAGACGAAAGCAGGGCTTTTGATATCTACGGCCCTGTGAACTATGGGATATATAAGCTGGAGGAGGAAATGGCGCAGGGCAGTTATCGGCAGGTCGGCGACTGGAGGGTCGCGGATGCGGCGTATTGTCGGCAATGGGGCTTCCTTTTCGGTAGCAACGATGTGATGAATAGTCTGCTTGGCATAAATCAGGAGATGCAGTTCAATGATACGCTTGCGCCGTTTGCGACCCACGCCGCCTATCTGGAATACACGGGCACGGCGTTAAGGGAAAAGCAGAACGTATTGGTTGCGATTGCTTGTCCGCAGGAGATGAAGGAGGATGACTATTGGGAGAACATCGACAGCTTTGTGGTTGGTAGCGGCGGCAGCAGCTCCGCGGGCGTGGCATGGGAGATTATCAGCACAGACGAGGATTGGGACGGCAGAATTTCCTTTGCGGAAGGAGAGGACAGCGACAATCTGGCGGATGCCTTTGCCCGCCTGAAAACGCCCTACGAGGTGCGGCTGTATACGAATCATAAGGAATTACTGGAAACGATTCCGTTGAAGGGGGGTGCATTGGATGCAGGAAACAATCCTACAAAAGGAAATAACACAGGAAACAACAACGCAGGAGCGGAAAACAAGTGAAGCCCTCGGCAATATCCGCACGGCAATGCTTTTCTTTCTGATTGATATTTACATCCTCGGCTTCGATATCATCCCCGATTTTGTCGGCTGGATGAGCATGCTCGGCGCGGTGGAGCTGCTGACGGGCAAGGTGAAGGGGATCGAACGCATCCGCACCTTTGGACGCGTTATGCTTGGGTATGAGCTGGCAATGGTCGTGCTCAATTATATCGGCGGCATGCTGCCGTTTTATGACCTCATCATGGGCTATGTCGGGATTTTCATTCTCTGCATCCGCATGTATTTTATGTATATCATACTGACTGCGGCGGCGGAGGTCGGCATGGTCGAGGGCGGCGAGGAAAAGACGATACAGGGCATTTGCCGCAGCCGAAGCCTTGTGCTTCTGGCAGAGCTGACGCTTTATCTTTACGCCGCAGTGCAGGGAACGGAGCGCATCGGCGGCTGGGGAATTCTGCTCTTTGGCGGCTATGTGGTGTTCTATCTCGCGTGCATCATGTATCTCTCCTTTTTGAAGGAGGAGGTGCAGAAGCAGGAGAAAAAGCAGACAGAAATAACAGAAACAGCATAAATAAAAGCCTCCATTACGGAGGCTTATTTTAATGCTTATGTATTTTCTTTTTCTTTTGGTGCAGGATTCACGAAGGAAAGCAGCAGCACCGCCGCAACGATGAAAACAAAGCCGATATAATCAATAAATTCCAGATGAACCTTAAGCCACACAACGGAAACAACCGTGGATGCCAACGGCTCTGCGGAGGCGTAAAGGCTGCTCTTGGTAGGCCCGATGTATTTTACGCCGTTGAGGAACATCAGATAGGGGATGGTTGTGCCGAAGATGACGATGAAAACCATTGCCAGCACGGTGGAGGTGTTCCAGTTGCCTGCGTAGTCCCACGAGGGATGCACAAAGTGCATCACGAAGCTCAGAACCAGTATTGACCACCCAATCAGGAGCATTGCATCATATTTTGCCAGAAGGCGCACAGGATAAACCGTATAAAACGCAAGCGCAATGGAGGAAAGCGCCCCCCAGAATAATGCCTGCGGCGAAAGGCTCAGGCTTTTCAGATTGCCATGCGTTGCCAGAAGAATTGTCCCGACCAGACAGCCGAAAACGGCGATACATTCCAGCTTTGTCGGCAGCTTTTTCTCCCGAAATGCCAGATAGACCACAATCAGCACCGGCGCGGTATATTGCAGAACGGTTGCGGTTGCGGCATTGGAATGGGCAATGGCGGCAAAATAGCCATACTGCATGAAAAGCATGCCGCCCAGCGCAAAGATGATGATGCCGATTCTATCCTGCTTATCCATCCAGATGGAAAAAACACCGCCGTGCTTCACCTGATAAAACACCAGAAGCAGCAGCCCTGTCAACAGACAGCGCGCAGAAACGAGCCATTCCGGCGAAATGCCTGCCTGATTGAAAAGATATTGCCCAACGGCACCCGAAACGCCCCAAAGACAGGCACTCAGAATACAGAAAACAGACCCAATCCATACTTTGTTTTTGATTCTCATGCAATCACCCTATAAAAAATTACTACATTATATTTACCGGAAATTTCCGCTTGAAATTGTATTTTTTCGGAAACTGATTTCATACTATCATGTTCATTTTTAAAAGTCAATGTTCCTAAAATTGCAAATAAAAAAAGATTTCGATTGAAAAAATTGATTGCAGATTTTGCATAGATTTAACAAAAGTATGATTTTTCATTTAACCTTTCTGCCCTATACTCTTAACTGTAAACGAAAGGAAAACAGGAAAAAAGGAGAGAAATGAATATGAAAAAGGTATTTGCAGTTGCTTTGGCAATGACAGTAGCAGTCGGAATGTTAGCAGGCTGCGGCAGCAACGACAGCACACAGGGCGGCGCGGCAGACGGCACGATTACGGTTGTTTCCCGTGAGGATGGCTCCGGCACAAGAGGCGCATTTATCGAGCTGTTCGGCATTGAAGAAAAAAACGACGCAGGTGAAAAAATCGACAACACCACAGACACAGCGGAAATCACAAACAGCACAGCCGTTATGATGACAACCGTAGCAGGCAATGATAACGCTATCGGTTATGTTTCCCTCGGCTCCTTGAATGATTCCGTAAAGGCACTTTCCATTGATGGGGTCGAAGCATCTGCTGATAATATTAAAAACGGCACCTACGCAGTCGCAAGACCCTTCAATATTGCAACAGGCAAGGAGGTCAGCGAGGTGACCCAGGATTTCATCAGCTTCATTCTGAGCGAGGATGGGCAGGCAGTTGTTGAGGAAAACGGATACATCAGTCAGGGCAATACGGGTGCATTCAAAAGCACCGAAGCAGAAGGCAAAATCGTTGTGGCAGGTTCTTCTTCCGTAACCCCTGTGATGGAAAAGCTGAAGGAGGCATACCTTGCCATCAACCCCAATGCAACGATTGAGGTACAGCAGTCCGATTCCACAACAGGCATGACCTCTGCAATGGAAGGCATGTGCGACATCGGCATGGCATCCAGAGAGCTCAAGGACAGTGAACTGGCGGCAGGACTGACCCCGACGGTGATTGCGATGGATGGTATCGCAGTTGTGGTAAACCACAACAACACAGTTGACAATCTGACAAGCGAACAGGTGAAGGAAATCTTCACAGGCAAGCTGACAGATTGGTCCGCTGCACAGTAACAAGGTTCCCAAGTATGAAGGGGGAAATGAAATGAAGGAAACTGTAATGAAATGGGTGTTCATGGCTGCTGCGGCAGTATCCATTCTCGCAGTTGGATTGATTTGTATATTCCTGTTTGCCAATGGCGTGCCTGCCATTGGCAAAATTGGCGTAGCGGATTTTCTTCTGGGGAAAACATGGAAGCCCGGAAATAATATATATGGCATCTTCCCGATGATTGTCGGCAGTGTGTATGTCACCGCGGGGGCAATTATCGTGGGTGTGCCGCTTGGCATTCTCTGTGCGGTTTTTCTGGTGTGGTTCTGCCCGAAGCGGCTGTATAAAATCATCAAACCTGCGGTAGAGCTTCTGGCAGGGATTCCCTCCATCGTCTATGGTTTTTTTGGTCTGATGGTGCTTGTGCCCATCATGCAGAGCCTCTTTGGCGGCGGTGGCAAGGGGATTCTGACCGCATCCATTTTGCTGGGGATTATGATTCTGCCGACTATCATCGGTGTTTCGGAAAGCAATATCCGCGCCGTTCCCATGAGCTATTACGAAGGCTCCTTAGGGCTGGGGGCAACGCATGAAAGAAGCGTATTCTTCGCTGTGCTGCCTGCGGCAAAGCAGGGGATTCTGGCAGGGGTTGTGCTTGGTATCGGGCGTGCCGTCGGGGAAACCATGGCGGTTGTCATGATTGCAGGGAATCAGCCTGTTCTGCCCGACAGCATTTTCAGCGGTGTCCGCACCATGACGGCGAATATCGTTATGGAAATGGGCTATGCAACGGATTTGCACAGAGAAGCCCTGCTTGGTACGGCGGTGGTGCTGTTCGTATTCATCCTGATTATCAATCTGAGCTTCTCGCTTTTGAAAAGGAGGGCTGACTGATGCAGGCAATCAATCAACAAAGCAGGAGAGAAAGGCTGGCTGCCTATCGCAGAAACCCGTTTTCGCTTTTTCTGGCGGCACTGGTAACGCTTTCTGCGGTGATTACACTGGCAGTGCTGATTTCTCTGATTATCTATATTTTATATAAGGGGATTCCGAATTTAAAGCCATCCCTGTTTGCATGGAATTACAATACCGAAAATGTTTCCATGATGCCCGCGATTATCAATACACTGAGCATTACGGCAATGACGCTGCTGTTCTCGGTGCCTGCCGGTATCTTCGCCGCGATTTATCTGGTGGAATATGCAAAGCGCGGCAACAAATTTGTTTCCGTCGTGCGCATGACAACAGAAACGCTTGCAGGGATTCCATCTATCGTGTTTGGTCTGTTCGGGTATCTGTTTTTTAATATCTATCTGAAATGGGGCTACTCCATTTTGGGCGGCGCGCTGACGCTTTCCATCATGGTGCTGCCGCTGATTTTAAGAACAACGGAGGAGGCACTTCGTTCCGTTTCGGATACCTACCGCGAGGGCAGCTTCGGGCTTGGCGCAGGGAAGCTGAGAACCGTATTTCGTATTGTACTGCCTTCCGCAGTGCCGGGGATTCTGGCAGGGGTCATTCTTGCCATCGGGCGTATCGTCGGGGAAACGGCGGCTTTGCTCTATCCCGCAGGCACAGCGCCGCAGGTGGCAGATGGGCTGTTTTCCTCGGGGCGCACGCTGGCGGTACACATGTATGCCCTCCTGAATGAAGGGCTTTATACGGAGCAGGCGTATGCCACAGCAGTTGTGCTGCTGGTTCTGGTGGTCTGCATCAACGCATTGTCCTCCTTTGCTGCAAAGAAAGCCGGTGTGAAAGAGAAATGACGGAAGTGAAAAGAGAAATGAAAGAAAAGGAAAAAAGTATGAATCAGACAAAGCTATCTGTATCCAATCTGGATTTATATTATGGTAATTTTCATGCGCTGAAAAACATCAATCTGGAGCTGCCGGAAAAGGAAATTACGGCATTCATCGGGCCCTCCGGCTGCGGCAAATCCACTCTGCTCAAAAGCCTGAACCGTATGAATGATTTGATTGAGGGCTGCCGCATCACAGGGCAGGTGCTTCTGGACGGCGAGGATATCTATAAGGGCATGGATGTGAATTTGCTGCGGCGCAGAGTCGGCATGGTGTTTCAGAAGCCGAACCCGTTTCCGATGAGCATTTATGATAACATTGCCTATGGTCCCAGAACGCATGGCATCCGTTCCAAGGTAAAGCTGGATGAGATTGTGGAAAAGGCACTGCGCGATGCCGCCATCTGGGATGAGGTGAAGGACAGACTGAAAAAGAACGCCCTCGGCATGAGCGGCGGGCAGCAGCAGCGGCTTTGCATTGCCAGAGCCTTGGCGGTGCAGCCGGAGGTGCTTCTGATGGATGAGCCGACCTCCGCCCTTGACCCTATTTCCACCTCTCGTATTGAGGAGCTGGCGTTGAAGCTGAAGGAGGATTACACCATTATTATGGTAACGCATAATATGCAGCAGGCAACCCGTATTTCGGATAACACCGCCTTCTTCCTGCTGGGCGAGGTTGTGGAGTATGATAATACGGAGCGGCTGTTCTCCATTCCGAGAGACAAGAGAACAGAGGATTACATTACGGGGAGGTTTGGTTAAGCTATGGTACGCAGTCGTTTTGATGCTCAGCTGGAGCAATTAAATGTAGAGCTGATTAAAATGGGGGCATTATGCGAGGAAGCAATTACGGCTTCTGTTTCTGCCCTGATGAAATATGACCGCACGGTGGTGCAGATGGTCTTTGAAAAGGATAACGAGATTGACCACATGGAGCGTGATATTGAAACCTTCTGCATGCGCCTGCTTTTGCAGCAGCAGCCGGTAGCAAGGGATTTGCGGACGATTTCCTCCGCCTTGAAAATGATTTCCGATATGGAGCGTATCGGTGATCAGGCAGGGGATATTGCGGAAATCATGCTAACGCTCGGCGCACAGGATACGCAGAGCAAGCTGCATATTCAGGAAATGGCACGCGCAACGGTAAAGATGGTAACGGATGCAGTGGAATCCTTTGTGAAAAAGGACTTGGCATTGGCGCGTTCTGTTATGCAGTATGATGATGTGGTGGATGGTCTGTTTGATAAGGTGAAGGAGGAGCTGATTCGGCTGATTCTCGAAAATCGGGAAAACGGCGAATTCTGCATTGACCTTCTGATGATTGCAAAATATCTGGAAAGAATCGGTGACCATGCAACAAATATTGCAGAGTGGGTAGAATTCTCCATCACGGGGCAGCATGTTATCGCGGAGGAGGAACGTGCATGATTACCTATGAGGAAATACGAAAAAATGAGGACATCCGCACATATATCCAAAGTGCGGATGAAGCCCTTGCGGCGCTTGGCTTTACGGAACATTCCTTTGCGCATGTGACGAAGGTAGCGGAATCGGTGAAATATATTCTGGAAACGCTTGGGTTTTCCGCGCATGCGGTGGAGCTGGGCATGATTGCGGCATATCTGCACGATATCGGCAATCTGGTCAACCGCGCGGAGCATTCGCAGAGCGGCGCAGTGATGGCGTTCCGTATTCTGGACAGGATGGATATGCCTGCGGCGGATATTGCGACGATTGTAGCCGCCATCGGCAACCATGATGAAGGGACGGGCGTACCCGTCAATGCCATTGCGGCAGCGCTGATTCTGGCGGATAAAAGCGACGTGCGCAGAAGCCGTGTGCGCAATCCTGAGAAAAAAACCTTTGACATCCATGACAGAGTCAATTACTCTGTAGAAAAGTCCCTTTTGAAAATCAACCGTGAGCATAGCCTGATTAAGCTGAAATTATCGGTTGATACGCATTATGGCTCTGTGATGGATTATTTTGAAATCTTTCTGGAACGAATGGTGCTGTGCCGTAAGGCGGCGGAAAAGCTGGGACTGCAATTTAAGCTGATGATTAACGAACAATCTTTGATTTGAGGTGGAGGGGATCCCATGCTGATTTATTTGGTAGAAGATGACAACAGTATCCGCGAGTTGGTGGCGTATACGCTGCACAGTGCGGGATTTGAGGCGGAAGGCTTTGAGAGACCTTCTGCTTTTTGGCGCGCCTGTGCCGAAAGACGACCGGATTTGGTTTTGCTTGACCTGATGCTGCCGGAGGAGGACGGCATCAGTATCTTGAAGAAGCTGAGACAGGCACCGGAGACCGCAAGGCTGCCGATTTTGCTTCTGACGGCAAAAAGCAGTGAATATGATAAGGTGCTGGGACTGGACAGCGGCGCGGATGATTATGTGGCGAAGCCCTTCGGCATGATGGAGCTTCTGGCAAGGGTGAAGGCACTGCTACGCCGCACGGAGCAGGCAGAGAGCGAGGAGGTCTATCGCCTTGGCGCGCTTTCCGTGAATAAAACAAGGCACGAGGTATATGCGGCAGGGCAGGAGGTCACGCTGACGCTCAAGGAATTTGATTTGCTTTGTCTGCTTCTGGAAAACAAGGGACGCGTGCTGACGAGAGACCAGCTTTTAAACCGCATCTGGGGCTATGGCTTTGACGGAGAAAGCCGTACGGTAGATGTGCATATTCGTACCCTGCGGCAGAAGCTGGGGGAATGTGGCGAATATATCGAAACGGTGCGCGGGGTAGGCTATAAAGTAGGTGGAAATATATGACGAATCGTATTTTTCGGGCAATTTTTCTGGTGGCGGCGGCAGTTATGCTTGCCGTTTCCCTGCTGACCATGGGGATGATGTATCAATTTTCCGCGGAGGAAACGACGGAAAAGCTGCAAAGAGAGACAGAATATATTGCCTGTGGCATTGAAACGGACGGCGTGCGGTATCTGGAGAAAATCAAGGACGCAGAAACGAGAATTACTTGGGTTGATGCAGATGGGACAGTGCTGTATGATTCCTCCGCGGATGCATCCGAAATGGAGAATCACAGCGACCGTGAGGAAATAAAGGAGGCCATGCAAAGCGGCGAGGGCAACAGCAAGCGCATTTCCGCAACGCTTTCCGGACAGACGCTTTACCATGCGGAACGGCTGACAGATGGGACGATTCTGCGGCTTTCCGTGGAAACGATGAGCGTGGTTGCGGTATTTCTGACGATGGCATTTCCGTTGGTGCTGATTCTGGCAATGATGATGGCGGTTTCCGTTTTTCTTGCCTTCCGCACGGCAAAAAATATCACAAGCCCCATCAATGAGATTGATTTGGAGCATCCCGAACAGGCGGAGGTTTATGAGGAACTGACACCGCTTTTGCGGCGAATTGCTGTGCAGAATCGGGAAATCCACCGCCAGATGGCAGAGCTGAAGCGCAGAAAAGAGGAATTCGATACGATTACCTCGAATATGCAGGAGGGTCTGCTTGTGATGGATGGCGAGGGGGATATTCTTTCCTATAACGCCGCGGCGAAAACGCTTCTGGGTGTGGATGCCGTAACGGAGGGCGAAAATATTTTTTCTCTGAACCGCAGTGCCGCTGTGCGCCGCAGTGTGGAGGGCGCGCTGGCAGGGGCGCATCGAGAGGAGCGGCTGGAGGCAAACGGCAGAATCTGCCAGATTTTCGCAAACCCCGTTTTTCGGGAGGAGGAGGTTGCCGGCATGATTCTGGTGCTTCTGGATGCAACGGAAAAGGAGGAGCGCGAGCAGCTTCGGCGCGAATTTACCGCCAATGTTTCCCATGAGCTGAAAACACCGCTGACCTCGATTTCCGGCTTTGCGGAGATTATGAAAAACGGCATGGTGCCGCCTGCGGATATGGGAAAATTCGCAGAAAAGATTTATAACGAGGCGCAGCGGCTGATTGCGCTTGTGCAGGATATCATCAAGCTTTCCAAGCTGGACGAAAAGGACACGAGCCTCTGCGAGGAGGAGGTCGAACTGGATGCACTGGTGCAGGAGGCATGCGAACGCTTACAGCCTGCAGCGGAAAGGAAGCGCGTAACACTTTCGGCGGAGACCGAACCGATTCTGTTTCGCGGTGTGAAACAGGTGCTTTCCGAAATGATATACAATCTCTGCGATAATGCCATTCGCTATAACAAGGAGGGCGGCGCGGTTTTTGTCACCCTGAAGCAGAAGGCGGACAGGATTTCCCTTACCGTAAGGGATACGGGCATCGGCATTGCGAAGGAGGAGCAGGGGCGGATTTTCGAGAGATTCTACCGTGTGGACGCAAGCCGCTCTGCGGAAAACGGCGGCACAGGCTTAGGGCTTTCTATTGTCAAACATGGTGCGGCACTGCATAACGGAAAAATTTTTATCGAGAGTGAAATCGGAAATGGGACAAGCATTGAGATTTCCCTGCCATATTCAATAAATTGAATATACGAAAAACATACTGAAAACCCCTTCTCTGTTTTCCTCAGGAGAGGGGTTTTTTTCGTGGAGTGAAAACGCATGGGGAGGGGGTTCTGTCTCCGGTGAAAAAATGGGCGAATTAGACAAAGTAACCGGCGTGCCGACCCATCGGAAAAGCATAAAAAACAGGGGAAGGGAGGTGGAAATCTTTGGTTGGTTTTCTGTATACATTATCTTGCATGCGAAATAAGGTTGTGCTAGAATGATAGCGAGAGTGAGAATATGAGGAGCAATTTTAGGGGAAATGAGCGTATGGTTCCGCATATCAGGGTACACCTTTTGGATGTGCGCTTTTGTTGGGTAGTATATTTAGAAAAAAAGGTGAAGGTTATGAGCAAGTTTGAAAGTAATGTACAGTATATCAAATATCTGGTAAACAGGGAATGCGCGAGCCGCTTCTTCAATGGGGAGCTGGATAAGGAAATCAATATGGAAAAGGAGATTGCGGAAGCGATCATTCCGGGGCCAAAGGCATCCTTCCGCTGCTGTATTTATAAGGAGCGCCATATTATTGAGGACCGTGTGCGTCTGGTTCTGGAGCCGACAGAGGGCGACCGTGTAATCAACGTGCTGGATTCCGCCTGTGACGAATGTCCGATTGACCGTTTCGTGGTCAGCGATTCCTGCCGCGGCTGTCTGGGGCATAAATGTCAGGAGAATTGTCCGAGGCACGCCATTTCCATTGTAAACCACAGAGCATACATCAATCAGGAAATGTGTATCGAATGTGGACGCTGCAAGCAGGTCTGTCCCTTTGGTGCCATCAGTGAGGTTATGCGTCCGTGCATGCGTGCCTGCTCCGTCAATGCGGTCAAGATGGATGAAAACAGAAAAGCGATGATTGACCATGATAAATGTATTTCCTGCGGTGCCTGCGTGCAGCAGTGCCCCTTCGGTGCGATTGTGGATAAATCCTTTGTTATGAACGTGCTGAATCTTCTGCGCGATTCCTGGAACAACACAAGCTACCACGTTTATGCCGTGGTTGCGCCTGCGGTTGCCAGCCAGTATACGGGCATCAAGGTTGGGCAGGTGTTTGCCGGCATTAAGGAGCTTGGCTTCTATGATGTGGTTGAGGCGGCGATTGCCGGTGATATGGTTTCCGTTGAGGAAGCAAAGGAATTTGTGGAAACCATCGAGGAAAAGAAATGGAAAACAACCTCCTGCTGTCCTGCCTTTGTGGAATATGTAAGAAAAAATCACCCCGAATATATGGATCATGTATCCACCGTGGTTTCTCCCATGATTGCCATGGCAAGAGCCATCCGCGCGAAGGATAGAAAGGCGCGTATCGTCTTTATCGGGCCCTGCACGGCGAAAAAGGTCGAAATCAAGCAGGATGACGTAAAGGGCGCAGTGGATTATGTGCTGACGTTTGAGGAGCTGCGTGCCATCCTTGACGCAAGAGGATTGGAGCTGGCGGAAATGCCGGAGATTACCGCAGGGGAGCCCTCCTCCTACGGACGGATTTTTGCAAGAACGGGCGGCGTGGCGGAAAGCGTGCGCCGTGTGGCAAAGCTGGAGGGCATTGAAACGGAAATCAACCCCATCCGCTGCAGCGGCATTGAGGAATGTATCAAAACCATGAAGCTGGCATCCTTCGGCAGATTGGAGGAAAACCTCATTGAAGGCATGGCGTGCAAGGGTGGCTGCACAAACGGCGCAGCGTCCATCTTTCATGACCAGAGAGGGATTCAGCGAGTGAATGATTTCAGCCGCCTTGCGCTGACGGATAACCCAATGGAAGGGATTCGCGGCTATGATATGGCAGGCGTGAATATGGAACGCGAATTTCCTGAGCTGGAAAAAATGAAGGAGGTTACCGCAGGCGAGAAAAAAGCCAAGAAGCAGGCGACCGCAAAAGCGAAAAAGGAAGCGATTGCAAAGGGCGAGGTGGAATAACCCCTTTGTATACAGCATAAAAATAACCCCGAATTTCAAGCAGAACGCTTGGGTTCGGGGATTTTTTGCATAAAAGGAAAATAAAAAAGACCGAAGCGAAAAACCTCGGTCTGAAATGAGTCATCCGGGACTCGAACCCGGGACACCTGGATTAAAAGTCCAGTGCTCTACCAACTGAGCTAATGACCCGCAACAAAAATTAGTATATCGCAGGAGACGGGTTTTGTCAACAGCTTTTTTGGGAAAAGCAGAAGGTTTTTTATTTGTGCAAATTCTGCGCGGCTTTGGGGCGTATTTTTTCCGAACCTTAAAGAAATCGTAAGAGAAAGCAGTTTTTTTTGTCGGAAAAACGTGATATGCTATAAAAAATGTGTAAAGGAGACATAGGAAATGGAAGAATTTAACATTCTGGTTTGTGATGATGACCACAGTATTGTGGATGCGATAGAAATATATCTGAAGCAGGAAGGCTATCGTGTCATCAAGGCGTATAACGGCTTGGAGGCATTGAAGGCGTTGGAGGAAAACGAAATTCATCTGATTATACTGGATATTATGATGCCGCAGCTGGATGGGCTGCAAGCAACGGTGAAAATCAGGGAAATCTGCAATATTCCCATTCTGATGCTTTCCGCGAAATCCGAGGATACGGATAAGGTACTGGGGCTGAATTTCGGCGCGGATGATTATATTACCAAGCCGTTCAACCCGCTGGAGCTTCTGGCGCGCGTGAAAAGCATGATGCGCCGCTATACCTCCTTGGGCAGCATTGCCGAGAAGAATAACGTGATTCGTATCGGGGATGTGGAGCTGGATAAGGACGCGAAGGAGGTGCGCGTAAATGGCAAGCTGGTGAAGATGACGGCGACGGAATACGGCATTTTGCAGCTTCTGATGGAAAACGCAGGGAAGGTATTTTCGATTGATGAGATTTACGAAAGGGTCTGGAATGAATCCTCCTTTTCGCCGGAAAATACCGTTTCCGTACATATTCGGCGGATTCGGGAGAAAATCGAAATTAACCCGAAGGAACCGAGATATCTGAAGGTGGTGTGGGGAATTGGCTACAAAATCGAAAAAATCTAAGCTGTATCGACTGAGATATAAGGGAATTGCGGTGTTTCTGTTTTTCACCTTTGCGGTGTCGATTTTCTTCTGCGGCATTGTGGGCGTGAATATTTCCAGAAACTGGAGCTGGGATGTCATCAATGCAGATACGGTCTATGATACGGAGGAATTCCGCGAGGCCTTCAGCCGTACGCTTGACCGAGCGGTGCAGGCGGATATTTATTATCAGAATGAAGACCGTGTTTCCAAGGGCGCAGCGGTTGACCGCAATGACCTGCTGAACGGCTTCAAGCGCTATTACGGCATTATCGACGGCATTATTACAGGCAATACGGAAATCAATGCCGCCTATGACGGGCTGCTTCTGCATGGAGAGATTCCCGAAAGCCTGCAAGGAAATTTGGAGGAATATCGGAATCTGGTGGAAAGCCGTCTGCCTGCTTATTATAAAATGTATATCCAGAGACAGCTGGATGAATATAAAAACTGCATCCGCTATCTGGAAGGAGTCAGAAACTTCCTATATTATGTAGAGGATGAAAACGGCAATGTTGTCGGCGGCAATGCCGCGAAGGGCGAAATCAGCCAGGAGGCGCGCACGCTTGTGCTTTCCGCGGGCTTCAGCAGTGACCATCTGGGCGAAAATCCGTATTATTTTGATACCTACGAGAATCCTGTTCTGGAAAAAAGCAATTTCAAATTTTACGGCGCGATTCGTGACCCCCTGCTGCCGGGGGATGAATTTTATGACCTGTGGCAGGGCTTCGGCTTCGCAAAAAAGAGCATCCCGATTCTTTCCTGTGTTTCGGCGGTTTCCCTTCTGGGGATGCTGCTTTCCGTCATCTATCTGGTGCGGGTGACAGGGCAGACCGAGTGGCGCGGCAAAATTCAGCTTGGCATGGTAGACCGTCTGTATAACGAGGTGCATTTCCTTCTGGTGGCATTTTTTGGCTGCATTGCAGGCTTTACGGCGCATACCCTTGTGGATACCATAAGGCAGGGAGCGGTGCTGTTCTGGAATTACGTTTTCGCGACCATTCTGGGCGTGCTGTATCTGGTGACGGCGGCAATTCTGCTGAATTATCTGCTTTCCGTTGCAAGGCAGCTGAAAAATAAAAGCTTTTTCCGCAATACATGGATTTCTGTTTCCATCCGCAGGATGAGCGAGCTTTTCACAGGAAGCACCTTCCGCGGCTGGATGGTGATTGTCATGCTCTGCTATGCGCTAGGCAACTGCGTCATCATGGGCGTAATGGTGATGGCACCGTATTACGGCTACGCGGAGCTAGCGGTTCTGGCAGGCGTGGTGCTTGTGTGCTTCAATGGGCTTTGCATGTATTGGTTTGTGCGCGCGCTGCGTTCCTTGAAGGAGATTATGATTTCCGTGAAGGAAAGCGCAAAGGGGAACTTTTCCTATCAATTAGATTTGAATAAGATTTCGCCCTCGTTCCTGAATTTTGCGGAGGACGTGGCGAATATTCAGGAGGGCTTCAAAAATGCCGTGGATGATGCCGTGAAGGGCGAGCGGATGAAGGCGGAGCTGATTACGAATGTTTCGCATGATTTGAAAACGCCGCTGACCTCCATCATTTCCTATGTGGAGCTTTTGAAGCACGAAGACCTCAAAAACGAGCGCGCGAAGGGCTTTATTGCCGTGCTGTATGAAAAATCCTACCGATTAAAGCACCTGATTGAGGATTTGATTGAGGCGAGCAAGGCCTCCAGCGGCAATCTGGCCGTTGCGAAAATGCGCGTGGATTATAAGCAGCTGACCCTACAGGCGATGGGCGAGCTGGAGGATAAAACAAATGCGGCAGGGCTGACGTTTAAGCTCAGCTGTGACGAGCCTGTCTTTATTGATGCGGACGGCGGACACATGTGGCGGATTCTGGAAAATCTGCTGTCCAATGTGATAAAATACGCCATGCGCAATTCCCGTATCTATGTGGATATTTTCAAAATGGACGGCTACGGCGTGCTGGTTATGAAAAACATTTCCGCAACGCCGATTGATTTTGACGAAACCAGACTGACGGAGCGCTTTGTGCGCGGCGATGCCTCCCGCACCACGGAGGGGAGCGGTCTGGGGCTTTCCATCACGCAGAGCCTTGCGGAAATACAGGGCGGCACCTTCGGGATTCAGGTGGATGGCGATTTATTCAAGGCAATCGTAAGTATTCCTCTTTGGGAGGAGGACGAGGAGGAGGAAAATGAGGTGGATACGCTGTGATTAACGCGTTTTATAAAAAATATCAGAAGCATTTTGATGTGAGCGAAAACAATTTTGCGCATTTCGTGATGTGGAGCTGCGGCGGCATCTGCATCGGCTTTGTGATTGGGCTGGTGGGGATTGCGTTCCACCTTGCACTGGAATGGGCAACGGAATTTCGCACCGCGCACCCGATGCTGCTCTGGCTGCTGCCCTTCGGCGGTCTGGCGATTGTGCTTGCCTACCGTCTGGCAGGGCAGGAGAAGGACAGAGGGACGAATTTTATTCTGGTTGCGGTGCGTGCAAATGAAGCCGTGACGCTAAGAACTGCACCGCTGATTTTTTTCAGCACCGTTGTGACGCATCTTTTAGGCGGCTCGGCAGGCAGAGAGGGCGCGGCACTCCAGCTGGGCGGCAGCATTGCCTCCAGCTTCGGGCGGATATTTCAGCTGAATGAGCGGGAGGGGCGCATCATGACGATGTGCGGCATGGCGGCAGGCTTTGCGGCGCTTTTCGGCACACCGCTGACCTCTGTTATCTTCGCGATGGAGGTTATCACCGTTGGGGTCATGCACTATTCCGCCATTGTGCCGTGCATCATTTCGGCACTCGTTGCGGCAGGGCTTTCGCAGGCTGTCGGGATTGCGCCGACTACCTTTTCCATCGCACATATTCCGACAGCTGTCGGCTTGGAAAACTGCTTTCGGGCGGCGGTGCTTGGCGTGCTCTGCGCGGTGCTGAGCGTGCTGTTCTGCATTGTGATGGAGCATATCGGGGGGGCATATCGCAGGATATTCAAAAATCCCTTTGTGCGTGTGTTCTGCGGCGGCTGCATCGTCATTGCGGCGACCTATCTGGTCGGGTGCAGGGATTACAACGGCGCAGGCATGAATATCATCACGCAGGCATTGCAGGGGGATGCGAAGGCGGAGGCATTCCTGCTCAAGATTCTTTTTACCGCGCTGACCTTAGGCGCAGGCTTTAAGGGCGGCGAAATTGTGCCCTCCTTCTTCATCGGGGCAACCTTCGGCTGTGTGGCAGGGCCATTGCTTGGGCTTTCCGCGCCGTTTGCGGCTTCGCTCGGCATGGCGGCGGTATTCTGCGGCGTAACGAATTGCCCGCTTGCGTCCATCATGCTCTGCATTGAGGTGTTCGGCGTTCATGGAATGGCATATTATGCACTCTGCTGTGCGGTCAGCTACATGCTTTCCGGCTATTACGGGCTGTATACCGAGCAGAAGATTATGTATTCCAAGGTAGAGCCGGAGTTTATCAATAAGAATGTGCATTAAAAGGTGCATTGAATAAAAATGAATAAAATGATTTTATACAGTATTTTATACATTTTTTATATTGTATTTTGTATTGCATCCTGCAAAAACCGCAGGCGAAAGCGGTTGTTTCTCTTGAAAATATCGCGGTTCTGTATAAATTTTATAAAAAGAAAAGAGAAAAAAATAATTTATTGTGAAAAATGATTATTGTATTTTATGCACTTAAATAGTATAATTCCAATATCAAATATTACAGAAGAAAATCATTTTTAGGAGGAAGAGGACAATGAAGAAATTTATGAAGGGCCTTCTGGCTACAACAATGGTATTTGCAATGATGACTTCTCTGGCAGGCTGCGGCGGCGATGCGGCAACAGATGACAGCGCAGATGCAAAGAAGGAAACACTGGTTATGGCAACAAACGCAACATTCCCTCCGTATGAATATTACGAAGGTCAGGATATTGTCGGTATCGATGCGGAAATCGGTCAGGCACTGGCAGATAAGCTGGGCATGGATTTCAAAATCGAGGATATGGAATTTGATTCCATCATTCCTGCGGTAACAAGCGGCAAGGCAAGCATGGGTATGGCTGGCATGACAGTAACACCGGATCGTCTGAAAAGCGTAGACTTCTCCGATACCTACGCAACAGGCGTACAGGCAATCATCGTAAAGGAAGGCTCCGATATCACATCTGTGGATGATTTGTTCGCAGAGGGCGCTTCTCATAAAATCGGCGTACAGACAGGTACAACCGGTGACCTGTATACAACAGATGACATCGAAGGCGCAGGTCTGGGTACGGTAGAACGCTTCCAGAAGGGCGCAGACGCAGTTCTGGCGCTGACACAGGGCAAAATCGACTGCGTTGTTATCGATAACAACCCTGCAAAATCCTTCGTTGCGGCAAATGAAGGTCTGAAAATTCTGGATACAGAATATGCAGTAGAGGATTATGCAATCTGCCTGCCGAAGAACAGCCCTCTGACAGAAAAAATCAACACAGCACTGGCTGAGCTGACAGCAGACGGCACGATTCAGAAAATCATTGATAAATACATCAGCGCTGAATAATTTCAAGGTGAAAGGCTTTCAGGGGTGACAAAAAAACGTCACCCCTGTTTTATGGTTACAGGAAATGCAAGGGAGGAATTTTTGGAATGAGCCTGAAAGAGAAATTCGTATTCAACTTTATTGATGACGGGCGTTGGCACTACATTGTGGACGGGCTCAAGGTTACGCTTGAGGTAACCTTTTTTGCGGTGCTTCTGGGCATTGCGCTTGGCGTGATTATCGCAATCGTTCGCTCTACATACGATAAAAACAAAAGCTCGATGCGCGGCTTCAGTAAATTTATTGTGGTTCTGCTGAATTTCATCTGTAAGATTTACCTGACCGTCATCCGTGGGACACCTGTGGTGGTACAGCTGATGATTATGTATTTCATCGTTCTGGTATCCTCCAATAATAAGGTGCTGGTTGCGGTGCTGGCGTTCGGCTTCAACTCCGCGGCGTATGTTGCGGAAATCTTCCGCAGCGGCATTATGTCCATTGATGAGGGGCAGTTTGAGGCAGGGCGCAGCCTTGGCTTCAATTATGTGCAGACCATGCGCTATATCATCATTCCGCAGGCGTTCAAAAACGTATTGCCTGCACTGGCAAATGAATTTATTGTGCTGCTGAAGGAAACCTCTGTTGCCGGCTACGTTGGTCTGGCAGACCTGACAAAGGGCGGCGATATCATCCGCAGCCGTACCTTCCAGGCATTCATGCCGCTGATTGGCGTTGCGGTGATTTATCTGGTGATGGTAATGTTCTTCACATGGCTGGTTGGGATTCTGGAAAGGAGGCTGAGAGACAGTGAGCGCTAAGGAAACACTGATTAAGGTTGAAAATTTACAGAAATATTATAAGGGCGGTGCGATTAAGGCACTGGACGGTATCAATACGGAAATCAAAAAGGGCGAGGTTGTTGTTGTCATCGGGCCCTCCGGCTCCGGCAAATCCACCTTCCTGCGCTGTCTGAACCTTCTGGAGGTGCCGACAGGCGGACATATCCTCTTTGAGGGGACGGACATTACGGATGAAAAAACAAACATCAATATCCACAGGCAGAAAATGGGGATGGTGTTCCAGCATTTTAACCTTTTCCCCCACATGACGATTCTGAAAAACATGACGATTGCACCCATGAAGCTTCTGAAAAAGAGCGAGACAGAGGCAACAGAAAAGGCGATGGAGCTGCTCAAGCGTGTTGGCTTGGAGGACAGAGCGAATGCGTATCCCTCTCAGCTTTCGGGCGGACAGAAGCAGCGTATCGCCATTGTGCGTGCGCTTTGCATGGAGCCTGAGGTGATGCTGTTTGACGAGCCCACCTCCGCGCTTGACCCCGAAATGGTCGGCGAGGTTTTGGATGTTATGAAGCAGCTGGCGAATGATAGCATGACGATGGTTGTGGTAACGCATGAAATGGGCTTCGCGAAGGAGGTCGGCACACGCGTGATGTTCATGGCGGACGGCAAGCAGGTCGAGGAGGGCAGCCCCAAGGATATTTTTGAAAATCCCAAAAGTGAACGCCTGCAGCAGTTCCTGGCGAAGGTGCTGTAAGCATAAAAAAAGAAACAAAAAAGCGAAGGAGTATTCCCAAAAAGGGAGCTTCCTTCGCTTCTTTTTATATGTTTTCGATCTCCTCTGCGGATTTCAGCGGAATCCCTGCATCCGCAAGGGCTTGGGCAAACAGCCCCTTGCCGGGTATCTTTTTTCCGGAAAAGGAGCCGTCGTAAATCTCTCTGCATCCGCAGGAGGGACTGCGCGGCTGTAGGATGGCAAGGTCGATTTCCTCACCGGAAAGACGCGCCATGGTCTGCTCCACGCCGCGGCGGAAATATGCGGTCACATCCTCGCCGTTTTTGTTGACAGCACGCCCGTTTTGCAGCTCCACAGGCACACGAGGCACAGGCAGACCGCCCGTCACCTCCGGACAGACGGGGATAACCACATGCCCCTTGAGGAAATCCAGAACCGCCTGACTGCGGTTGTTGCCGCCGTTATATTTGCAATTTCGCCCCAAAAGACAGGCACTGACTGCGATTTTCATAAATATCCCCCCTCTTAAAAGCAATTCAGACGATATTGCAGGGTATTGAAAAACAGGGAAAGATGGTAGCCGTCCATGCAGGCGTGGCTGATGGTAAGCGTGAGGGGAAGGGTAAATGCACCGTCCGCCTCGGTATATTTCCCGAAGGTGAGAAGCGGGAAAAGATTGGGCGCGCCGCCGTAATTAACGGGGCAATACGCCGTATAATCGAGCCAAGGCACGCAGGAGATGCAGAAGAAATTCGCAGGCTGTCCCTCCTTCACCTTGATGCCCTTTTTATCCTGATACTGCTCCGCGTCCGTGATAAGATTCTGATAAAAGGTGTCAAAATCCGCATCATATTCGCTCCAGACATCCGAAAAGGTCTTGTCATCCTCGTGGAAGATGGTGAAATTCGGGTTGAGGTAGGAATAATAGCCAGGGGTGCCGTTCTCGTCCACGGCGGTACACATTTCGGGGATGGACGCAATGACCTGTCCCGTCAGAGCGGCAAAGGCAGGGAAAAATTTCAGATTGCGCCGCTTCACCTCCGCCAGAAAATGCGTCACATCCATCCGCACCGTCATGCTGTTGACGGATTTGACAAAGCCCTTGGTATAATATTGAAAATGACTGCTCCTTGCCCAATCGGCAGGGAAGGGGGTAAAGGTTGCCTGTTTCATAATATCTCCTTAATATCTCAGTGTAACGGTTTTTGTTGTGCTGTTCCAGTCAAGCTGTGTGCCTTCGATTTCCATTATGCTCATCCAATCTCTGAGGGAAACGAACAATCTGCCGTCCTTCAGCTCCGCAGGAGTGGAAAGCTGGATGGTTTCGGTGCCCTTTTTATACGTTGCTGCATTGGGGGTAAGCATCGTCAGCTTATCATTCACGAAGGTATAGGCTGCGTTTTCCGTTGCGCTCCATTTTACCTCCTGTGCAGGATTGGAAACCGCAAGCAGTGCGCGCAGGGGCAGCATGGTGTAGCCGTTTTTGATATAGGGGGCAACGTCTGCGGTATGGGAAACTGCGCCGTTTTTCAGAATATCCGCCTTGCCGATGGTCAGCTGATAGGTATTTGTGGTTTTGGTTTCGTCCGTTTTGGTTTCGTCCTTTTTCTCGTCCGTTTTATCGTTCTTCTTCACCTTATTCTTTGCGACCAGCTCAATGGTATCGTCAAATTCATCATAGGCTTCGGCATAATCGAACCAGTTTTCCCCCTGCTTGGTGGAAGAATTTTTGGTTACGAGAATGCTGTTTTTATTGGCGTTGTCCTTCGGGAAGGTCACCTTTGCATCATCCTGCACGCTGATGATGGGGTTTTTGCCCTTCGCCTTTTCGATATAAATGACATGCCCATCGGGGTCTGCCGCAATTTCTACGCTGTCATAGAAGGTAACAGGACCCTGCTTTGCATAAATCGCACTGGCGGAATAGCTGTCCGTCACGATTTTCAGCTTTCCCTTGCCCTCGAAGGTCAGCTCACCCTCGCAGTAAATCCCGTTGCAATGATAGGAAAGGGTGTTCAGACTGTTATTGCTGCCCTTGACACGCACCGTGCTTTCATCGGGCAGATAAATCGCCGCGCGCTCCTCCAGCTTCCCCTGCGGAACAGTGAGGGAAAGATTTTCAACGGTCAGCGTTTGGCTGCTTGCATCCCAAGCCCAGCCTGCGTCCGTATCCGCTGCATCCTCTGTCATGCTGCGGAAATCAAGGGGATTTTCCAAATCTGCCGCGAAAACGGCGGTAGGGCATGCGCCCATCAGAACTGCGGCGGAAACCACACCGCAAAGATATTTCTTCGTCATAGAGATTCCTCCTTTTTTGCTTAATTTCTTCTAGTTTACCATGCCTGACGGAAAAAACCAAGACGGCAAGGCTTAATTTTATCTAAATGTTTGACGTTCAAACGGTTTTATTTGTTCCGCGGAGGGGATAAAAAATGCTGCTTTGTCGGAAAAGTTGAAAAAAACAAATGGTACATTCGGTAAAAGTATAGTATAATGAAGGGTAATCTAAAATGGGTGATTTATGTAAATTTGCGTGCCGCAAGGATAGAAACGGAGGATTGGCATGAAATATATCAAGGAACTGAGAGAGGGCGAAAATGTCATTGAGCATTACCTTTGCAAATCCAGAGCAAGCATGAAATCCCGCAACGGAAAGACCTATCTTTCCTTAAAATTGCAGGATAAAACAGGCATTGTGGATGCGAAGGTCTGGGATATGAATAAGGATATCCAGAGCTTTCAGGAGAATGATTTTATCAAGGTGGATGCGTTTGTAACGACATTTAATAACGAATTGCAGTTAAACGTCAAGCGGATTCGCCGCAGCCGTGAGGGTGAATATGACCCTGCGGATTTTATCCCCAGTACGGATAAAAATATTGACGAAATGTATACACAGCTGCTGGCGTATATCAAGACCATTCAAAGCCCCTATATCAAGAAGCTGCTGGAGGAAATTTTCCTCAGACATCCTGTCATCAGCAAGGATTTTAAATATCATTCCGCGGCAAAAACCATGCACCACAGCTTCCGCGGCGGTCTGGTGGAGCATACGCTTTCCGTCACGCAAATCTGCGATTTTATGGCACCGCGCTATGAATTTGTGGATAGAGATATTCTCGTTGCCTGCGCCATGCTGCATGATGTCGGGAAGATTATGGAGCTTTCCGATTTCCCCGAAAACGATTATACCGACGAGGGGCAGCTTTTGGGGCATATCTTCATCGGGGCGGAGCTGATTCGGGATACCGCGGCGAAAATCGAGGGCTTTCCGCAGAAGCTTGTCATGCTGCTGATGCACTGCATCCTTTCCCACCACGGCGAGCTGGAATATGGCTCTCCCAAGGTGCCCGAAACCATCGAGGCCTTTATTTTGCACTGCGCCGACAACATGGACGCAAAAACGAAGATGTTCGAGGAAATGCTTGCCGCAGACAACACACAGGGCAGCTGGGCAGGGTATCACCGTATGCTTGCCAGAAATATTCGTAAGAGTGATTACAAATGATAGAAAGAGAAACCATATCCGCGCACGAAATCAATAAATATGACTACTGCCCGTATCAGTGGTATTATGAACGGCTCTACGGCAGGGCGGAGCTGCGGCGGCTTTATACAGAGAGAAACGCACGCCTGCATTTAGAGGATAGCATGAGTGCCAACTTCCGTAAGGGCGAGGGCTATCATCAGAGGAGCTATTTTCTGCTGCGTCTGCGGCGAATGGCTTGGAAGCTTGCCGTTCTGCTGTTTGCGGCGGCGGCTTTCGGCGGATATGTATGGGTGAAATACAGTGGAATGGGTTAAAACAATCGGAAACGGCTTCGGCACGGCGGATTTGGTGCTGCTCTGCGTGGCAGTGCTGTTGGTGGTGCTTTTGTGCATCAGACACGGCAGACCTGCGTTAAAAAAGCTGACCGCAAGGGATGATATCCCCGGCTACGCGCTCCTGTATGCCGACCGAAAGCAGGATAAAAACGAGGATTTCGGCAGGCTTCTGTATTCTGCGAAATACGATTTGCAGGGCAGACCCGATTATGTCTTTTGCAGTCGGCTTCTGGGGCGTATCGTTCCCGTGGAGCTGAAAAGCGGCTGCATCGGTGAGGCGGAGGAGCCACACCACGGCGATTTTTTGCAGCTTGCGGCGTATTTCCTGATTCTGGAGGATGTCTATGGCAAAAGACCTGCCTATGGGCGGCTCGTGTATCGGGATTATATGTTTGAAATCAAGAATACGGCGCGCGTCCGTAGGGAGGTGCTGAAGACCGTGCAGGAAATGCGGCAGATGCTTCGGGATGGAATTGCAGAGCCGAAGCCGAGCTTTGCCCATTGCCGCCCCTGCGTCTGCAACGGAACGGTCTGTCAGTTTTCGGAAACAGAAATAGAAGGAGTAAATGATGATTCCTGTAGAGAAGAATAAAACGTATGAAATCAAAATAGCTGCACTGGGCAGTAATGGCGAGGGCATCGGGCGGATAGAGGGCTATACCGTCTTTGTAGAGGGGGCATTGCCGCCAGAGACCTGCCTTGTGCTGATTGTAAAGACAAGAAAGCATTTCGGCTATGGCAAGCTGCTGGAAATCCTGACCCCCTCGCCCGACCGCAGAGAGCCCTGCTGTCCTGTTGCGAAGCAGTGCGGCGGATGCCATCTGCAGCACCTTTCCTATGCGGCGCAGCTTGCGTATAAAACAAAGGAGGTGCAGGATGACCTTGAACGCATCGGCGGCATTACGGACGTGACCGTAAGACCTGCCATCGGCATGGATGCGCCTTGGCGCTACCGCAATAAGGCGCAGTTCCCCGTGGGGCAGGGCAAGGACGGCTGTGCCATCGGCTTTTACGCCAAACGCAGCCACCGCATTGTGGATACCAAGCAGTGTTTTTTGCAGAATGAACGGAACGATGCCATTGTTGCCCTTGTGCGCGATTTTCTGAATGAATTTCAGATTCCCTTGTATGATGAGGAAACACACACAGGGCTTGTCCGCCATATTCTGACACGCATCGGCAGAAGCAGCGGCGAGGTGATGGTCTGCATCGTACTCAACGGGAAAAGACTGCCGCACAGCGAGGTACTGGTGGAACGCCTGCAAAGGATAGAGGGCATGGTCTCCATTGTGCTGAACGTAAATCGGGAGAAAACAAACGTCATCCTCGGCAGAAAAATCATCACCCTTTGGGGGAAGGATACGATTACCGATTCGCTTGACGGCATCGAATTTGAGATTTCGCCGCTTTCGTTCTATCAGGTGAACCCCGTGCAGACAGAGGTGCTGTATAAAAAGGCTGTGGAGCTGGCGGATTTAAAGGGGGACGAAACGGTGCTGGATTTATACTGCGGCATCGGGACGATTTCTCTTTTCTTCGCAAGGAAGGCAAGGCAGGTGTTCGGGGTGGAGATTGTGCCCGAAGCCATTGCGGACGCGAGGAAAAACGCGGAGCGAAACAACATCACCAACGCAGCCTTTGCCGTCGGCGCGGCGGAGGAGGTCATCCCCAGACTGTATCGGGAGGAGGGCATTGCGGCAGATGTGGTTGTGGTTGACCCGCCCAGAAAGGGCTGTGATGCACGCCTGCTGGAAACGATTCTCCAAATTGCACCCGAAAAGGTCGTGTATGTTTCCTGTAACCCTGCGACACTCGCACGGGATTTGGCTGTGCTTGCGGCGGGCGGCTACCATGTGCGCGAGGTGCAGCCTGTAGACCAGTTCCCTCATACGAATCATATCGAAAACGTCTGCCTGCTGACGCGGAAAAGGGAAATATGATATCTGTGTGAAGGAGAGGGAATAAAACATGAATGATAAACCAAGGTTATTTGGAATTGAACGTTCCAATCGTGATTATACCGTAGCTGATACATGGGGAAAGAATCAATTCAACTCATCTTTTCCGGCTTCGCTTGCATGTTATTTACATTCAAAAGGGATGAAAGCGGTGTATATCAAAGCGAAGCCGGATATGAAAAGGGATCTTCAATATATTGGGATTGATGAGTTGTATGGGATTGACCCTCTCGGAGATGATATTTTCTTTTCGTTTGAAACACAATATACACCATTTCAGAAATATGTTATTGGGGCGATTCCCAGAGACGATTTGGTTATTTTGTCTGATGGGCAATGCGTCAGCAGTATAGAAATAAAATTGGTTGCATTACCGGATAATCCGACATGTAATTTGAGTGAAGATAAGTTCGGCTCAGAAATTGTTGTGCGTCCGGATACCATCATATATCTTGCGTGTTCGTTTATCCAAAGCTATGAGGATAACCCGGAAGCTCTAAGAAATGTAATCAGAGATGCAGGCAGAAATGTTCGGGATTGGACGGAAGCAGGAGAAGTTTTGCCGTATATGGATGAAATTTATTGGGCTATCAGACGTATGGTCTCTGAAAAGAACGAATGTCAGAGTCCTATTATTATGGAGCCGGTATGGAAAACAGAAGGAAAATCACCCCGATTGGCAGATCATTGTCTGGATCTATTTGTCTGGAGTAATTTTGGCATGTTAAATCTTTTTATGCCGGAGGAAAATGAAGAATTCCGTACAATAACAAGGCATACCAGAACAATGATTTGGCTGTTCAAAATGCTTCAGGAATATGCAGAAAAAGGTAGATTTAACGGAGCAAAAATAATTGATACATTATCCTACAATTTAAAAAATGATAAAGCGTTTGCTTCAAATGGATTAAGAACGCATCCGATTATGACGTGTGCGGAATTAACAAAGCCGAGAATTACGAAGGGTGAAATAAGAAAAGTTATTCTTGGGGGAGGACAATATTTATTAAGTCCGGAGAGAAGATTTGATGCAATTATTTATAATTCACCTGATTTATTTAAGGAGGATTAAGATGCCAAGAGTAATAGATTTATTTTGTGGATGTGGAGGCTTATCGCTCGGATTTGAAAAGGCGGGCTTTCAACTGGTACGGGCTTTTGATAACTGGGATAAGGCTGTAAATATCTATAATAAAAATTTTATTGATCATAAAGCGGAATTAAAGGATGTACATGACTTAACAGTTGAATATTTAACAGCATTTCAACCAGATGTTATAATCGGGGGACCGCCATGTCAGGACTATTCATCCGCAGGGCAAAGGGATGAATCAAAAGGACGTGCGGATTTAACGCTACGCTATGCAGAATTGGTATGCGGCGTAAAACCGAAATGGTTTGTCATGGAAAACGTTGACAGAATTCTAAAATCGCAGACCTTGCCAAAAGCAATAAAAAGCTTTAAAGATACCGGATATGCATTAACACAGGTGGTGCTAGATGCTTCAAGATGCGGCGTTCCTCAAAAAAGAAAACGATTTTTCTTAATTGGGGAATTAGCTGGAAGAGATTGTTTTTTAGAGAATGCGTTATTAAATGATCAAAAGTCTGATCGTATGACAATCAGAGAATATTTAGGGGATGAATTTGGTACAGAATTTTATTACAGACATCCTCGCTCTTATGCAAGAAGAGGAATATTCAGTATTGACGAACCAAGTCCTACAATCAGAGGGGTGAATCGTCCGATTCCGGGTACTTATAAAATACATGCCGGAGATGCTACGGAAGACTTGTCGAAGGTTCGTCCGTTAACAACCTTAGAAAGAGCCAGAATACAAACATTTCCAAGAGATTTTTTCTTTGAGGGAGGAAAAAATGATTTAGAACAAATGATAGGAAATGCTGTGCCGGTTGAATTGGCTGCATATGTCGGACGGCATTTACTGGATTACATGAATGAAAAAATAAATACACCTGAGATTGCATTAGAACAGTTGGCATTAGAATAGTTGGCATTTAATTTTCACTGAATCAGAAATCAATCAATACCAAGAGAAATCCTCTTTCTTTTTACAGAAGAAGGGGGATTTTTTTATTGCCTTTTTTGCTCTTTTCTTCACATCGAGACTATGTGAGACTACAGAAATGGTATACAGAAAGAGAAGCAACGAAAGGGGGGAGAAAAAATGGAGAGAGAAAGCTTTATCTTCTACCGCAGCTTTTACGATTCCATCAAGGGCTTAGGGGACGCGGAATTTGCTGAATGTATGCGTTTTCTGTGCGAATATGGGCTGAATGGAGCGGAGCAGACAGGCGGCACACTGGCGGAGGTGGTTTTGAAGATGGCGAAGCCGCAGATAGATGCGAATAACCAACGGCGAGCAAACGGCGCAAAGGGCGGCAGACCAAAGGCAAGCCCCTCCGAGGGGGAGCAGGCGGTATCCGATAGGAAAACCGATGGTTCTGAGACGGAAAACCATAGGTTACGGGATGCAAAACCTAATGTAAATGGTAATGGTAATGTAAATGAGAATGGTAATGGTAATGGTAATGAGAATGAAAAGGGTAATGGAGAGGGGAATGAGAATGCTTCGCAGGACGGACAATCACACCCCTTTCATCCCCCTTCTGTGGAGGAGGTACGGGCGTACTGCGAAAGCAAGGGCTATCGTATCAGTCCGGAGCGGTTTATGGATTATTACACCGCCAACGGCTGGCGGCTTGGCAAGTCCGAGATGAAGGACTGGAAGGCAGTGGTGCGAAACTGGGAGAGAAAGGAAGCGAAGCAGACGGAGAATGTGAGTGGATATTGCCGTCAGGAGAGCGGAAAAGGAGTGAAGGGGTATGGTAGATGTGAAGGCGCTGATGCAGGCAGCGAAAAATACGACGGCACCGTCCTGTGAGGAGCGGATGGCGT
>ENA-OOZG01000022-OOZG01000022.1-human-gut-metagenome-genome-assembly--contig:-NODE-22-length-145840-cov-2.885016_pt1 | contig 145840 bp, 153 predicted proteins | sample MGYA00241706_ERZ501384 | MGnify/ENA primary metagenome ERZ501384 (study PRJEB25962, sample SAMEA2042742) | human gut metagenome | biome: human gut; feature: human-associated habitat; material: faeces...
TTGAAACTGCACAGGTAGTTAAAGAAACCCTTCCCGACTCAATAGTTGTAATGGGAGGATATCATCCTACATTTAATTTCATAGAAACCCTTGAAGATGAAAATGTAGATATCGTAATCAGAGGTGAAGGAGAATACATCATGTTAAATCTGGTGCAGGCTCTGGAAAATCAAAGCAGTCTGCATGATGTTAAAGGAATTGTATTTGAAGACAAAAACTCAAAAGAAATTGTAGTAAATCCTGAAGCTCCATTGATACAAGATCTAGACGAACTTCCTTTTCCGGCACTAAACTTATTGCCAATGAAAAAATACCGTTTATTGGACATGGATACCCATATGACAACTATGATTACAACCAGAGGATGTCCTATGCAGTGTTCATTTTGCTCATCAGCTGCAATGCACGGAAAAAAAATTAGGGAAAGAAGCGTAGAAAACATTGTTGATGAAATAGAATATCTAAAAACAAATTATGATATTGACACAATTGCATTTATGGATGACACCTTCACTTTGAAAAAACGAAAAGTAATGGCTATTTGTGATGAGATATTAAAAAGAAATATTGAAATCATGTGGGGCTGCACATCACGTGTAGACACTCTAGATGAAAAACTTCTGAAAAAAATGAAAGAAGCAGGCTGCATTACAATATTTATAGGAGTGGAATCAGCAGACCAACAACAACTGGACAATATGTGCAAAAACACTACAATTGCAAAAATTGAAAATGCATTTAAAATTGCACATAAACTAAAAATAAGAACAATAGCTTCAGTAGCTTTAGGTATGCCTGGAGATACCAAAGAAATCATGAACAAAACAGTTAAATTTGTCCATAAACTTAAACCGAATTATGCAATATACAGTTTAGCAACCCCATATCCAGGAACAAGATTCTATAAAGAAGCTTTTGAAAAAAATCTTATAAAAATAAAAGATTGGTCCAAATATACATTAATAACTCCAATTTTAGAAACAATAGACTGTTCTTTAAATGATATGAGAAAAATTCAAGCAAAAGCATTTATGAAATTTTATTTAAGGCCACATTATATAATAAGACAATTTTTACAAGACGGCCCTTACCTTTTAAAAACAATCTTTGGAGTAATAAAAACTGCACTGTCAAAAACTCCTAAAAATACAGATTACAATAAAAGAGAATTAAAAAATATGTAATTTTTAAAAATAAGTTTTTTGGTGAACATTAACTAAACCAAATTACATATTTTTTATCAATACCAGTAATAAAATAGTTTAAAATAATTTTCAATGGAGATTTAAATTTAAGAAATGTGTTTAAATTTTCTAACCTAATGGATTAATTGGGAGGTAATGTTAATTGTATTTATTGTCAATTGGGGGAAAATAATTAAACTATTTTTTACCAGCATCTAAAATAAGAAATAATTATCAAGACTTTGTTAACTACATTAAACACCATAAAATTGAAATTAATGTTTGAATTAGTTAAGGGGATTTTTCAATTTTTCGTCAGAATGTCGTACAATAATTAATTTTTAGTATTGGCACTAATAATTAGCAGAAACTTTAATAACCGCTTAATATAGCCAACAGCCCTGAAATAATTATCACTTACGGAACAATGTAATATATAGTTTACATTGTGTAATATATCCTTTACATCTTATGACATATATATTTTACTATTTTGAAAAAATGAAAAAATAAAAAAAGAGAATGGATATTAATAATCTCTATTCCAATACACAATCCCGTAGACTACGCATAACAAAGTGGATAAAATGATTAATACATAAACACCCCAAATCCAAGGGTCTTCAATTCCTAAAACCATCATTGTACCTCACTTCCTTTGTTGCCAATATTTTCAAATGCCTTATCAATAACCTCTTGAGCAGGAGGTTTTGTAAGTAAACTAACAACCAATGTAAATATAGCAGAAACAGGAACAGCTATTAACATTACATCAATATAAGGCCATGGCATGGCCGGCAATAAAGTTGCACAACCAAATATTGCTTTACACAATCCTAAACCTTTAGCTGTTTTTGCAAATACAAAGAGTAACCAGAATAAACTAACAAATGTTCCGGAAACAATACCTGCAATAGCACCTTTAGCAGTGATTCCTTTCCAATACAATGCTCCCAAGAACACAGGTAAAAATGCAGCCGCACAGATTTCAAAGAACAGACTTGTTCCAAGAGCAACAATACTTCCCGGAAGAGAAAATGCCAATACTAAAGCTAAAATAATAGCTATAAGAATACCAAGTCTTGTAACTGTAATTTGGTCTGATTTCTGCTTAGCTTTATTTCTTAAAGTACCATAGATATCTACACCAAATGCAGTTCCCTGAGTATGAAGCTGGGAACTGATTGTAGACATTGCCGCTGCCAATAATGATAGCAGGAAAATATATACAAACCATTCAGGCAATGCCATCGTAATAAATGTTGGAATAACTTTGTCAACATTTCCGCCAACAACATCTACAGCTATTTTTCCCAATTTATCAAAGAAATACACATTGGAAAGTGAACCTACAATATAAGCTGTAGTAGGCATTATTGCAATAAATAATCCTCCAACAAGAACTGATCTGTTTAATTCCCTGTCAGATTTAACAGTCATAAATCTTACAATCAGTTGAGGTTGAGCCAATACACCAATACCTACACCAATAAGAGTAGATGAAACCAAACTCCACCAAAACGGTGAACCCAACTCAGGGAATGTTGTCCAACCTGTTCCCCCTGTAGCTGTAGCACTAGCCGGATATAATCCCACCATATCTGTTAATGCTGTGTTTGCATGAGTTACACCACCAAGCAACCAGTAAACAAATCCAAGTAAAAATACCATTGCACAAACCATAATTACTCCCTGTAGCGCATCAGTATACATTACTCCCTTAATACCTCCAAAGAATACATAGAATGTAATTATAACTGATAAAATAAATAATGATATTCCGAAATCAATCATTAAAGAAGATTCTAAGAATCTTGCAGCACCAATAAGAACTACTGCTGCATAAAGCGGCATAGCACAAAATATAACTAAACCTGAGAAATAATGAATAAATTTACTATTAAAACGTTTGCCCAAAAACTCGGGAAATGTTAAGGAACCTAAACTGTGTCCCATTCTACGGGTTCTTTTACCTAAAAATACAAAAGCTATGAATACCCCAATGATTATGTTTAAAAATGCTAACCATAGAACACTCATACCATATTCACTAGCAACTCCACCAAAACCGACAATAGCTGCAGTCGAAATAAAAGTTGCTCCATAACTTAAAGCCATGATCGCAGGATGTGTATCCTTCCCACCAATCATGAAATCCTCTGAGGATTCTGTTCCTTTCCATGCATAATAACCTACCAATACTAAAGCAAAAATGTAGATTATAAATACAATCGCTAAAATCATAATGTCCATAATTTAAACTCCGAATATATTAAAAAAAATTAATATATGATTAAATTTTTAATATGAATAGTTATATATAATTTTATATTAAAAAATTAGAACAAAGAAATATAATTAAGTGATACAATGGTATGGAACAAACAAGCCGAATGTATGAGTAAAGAAGAAAAAGAAAAATTACAGCTGGAAAGATTACAACAGACTGTTAAATTAGCTTATAACAATGTTTCATTTTATAAAGAAAAATTTGATGAAGCTGGTATCACCCCAGAAGACTGAAAGATATTGAAAAAATCCCTTTTACAACAAAAGATGATTTAAGAGCAGCTTATCCATTTGGTTTATTTGCTGTTCCCTACGAAGAAATTGTAGAAATCCATGCATCCTCAGGAACAAGCGGAAAACCAACAGTTACCGGATATACCAAAGAAGATTTGGATATCTGGTCAGAGTGTATTGCACGCGGTCTTGGAATGGTAGGTGTTGAAAAAGAATATATTCTTCAAAATGCATTCGGATACGGGTTATTTACTGGAGGATTCGGTATTCACCATGGAGCCCAAAAATTTGGAGCAATAACCGTGCCGATTTCTGCAGGAAACACCAAAAGACAACTTGAAACTATGAAAGACTTCCAAAGTGATGTTATAACATGTACCCCTTCATATGCAATGTATCTTGGAGAAAGTCTTGAAAACTCCGATATTAACTTAGAAGACATTAATCTGAAAATAGGAATTCATGGAGCTGAAATGTGGACTGAAGAAATGAGGCATAAAATTGAAGATACATTAAACATCAAAGCATACAATATCTATGGTTTGACTGAAATTATGGGTCCTGGAGTAGCTCAGGAATGTGTTGAACAAAACGGCATGCATATTCAGGATGATCATTTCTATCCGGAAATTATTAATCCGAAAACTGGAGAAACTCTACCAGCAGGTCAAAAAGGAGAACTTGTATTAACTACACTTACCAAAACTGGAATACCAATTTTAAGATTCAGAACAAAAGATTTAACCTCTTTAATTATAGAACAATGTGCATGTGGAAGAACCAGTGTAAGAATGAGCAGAATCACCGGCAGAAGCGATGACATGTTAAAAATCAGAGGAGTTATGGTTTTCCCATCACAAATCGAAAAAGCTTTACTTAAAATTAAGGGAGCAAGTCCAAATTACTTAATCAAGGTAACAAGACCTGATACCTTAGATGAAGTTGAAGTTAAAGTGGAAGCTACCAAAGAACTATTCTCTGATGAAATGAAAGAAATGGAAAAAACTGAAGCAATGATTGTAAAATCCATTAAAAGTGAAACTGGATTAAGGGTTAATGTAACATTATGTGAACCTGAATCATTACCGAGAAGTGAAGGAAAATCTGTAAGAGTTATTGATGAAAGAAATTTTGAATGAGGTGAAAAATATGGTAGTAAAACAAATATCTGTATTTATAGAAAACAAAGAAGGAAGAATGAAAAAAGCTATTAATACACTAGCTCAAGAAAACATAAACATACGCGCACTTTCAATAGCTGATACAACCAAATATGGAATCTTAAGATTAATTGTTTCAGACAATGAAAAAGCTATTGAAGCATTGGAAAAAGACGGGTTTATTGTAAGGGAAGATGACGTTATTATTGTTGCAGTTCCAGATGAACCTAACGGATTAAATACCACATTAGCTATATTTGACGAAAAAGGCATCAATTTGGATTACCTTTATGCATTTGTAAGTTCAAAAACAGAAAAAGCTATTGTAGTAATGAGATTGAAACATATGGATGAAGCAATTGCTCTTTTAAAAGATAGTGATGCACACATCCTAGAAAAAAAAGATATAGAAGATTTATAGAAAAGACTTTCTCTTTTCTTAATCTTCTTCAGTCAAAACAATTTCAATACATTCTTCTACAAAATAATAAGAATCATCCACTTCTTTTAAAGTTTCAGCTTTCTCAGTCAACTCGTTTGATTCCAGTAAATGCATGAAATCGTTGAAAAACAAATTCCACTCGTCTTGTTCATCCTCATCACAATAGCTAGTATTTAACCTAATGTCAGCAGGATTATCAGACCAGTCCACACCATCATAAAACTCCTGAGCTTCAATATTGCCATCTTCATCATAATCAATAGCTATTGAAAGTTCGAACTTTTTGGTTCCTGCTTCTTTAGATAATTTGAATTCCGGCATTTTGAAAACCTCCATTAATAATATATTTAAAATTCTTTTAACAATGATGCAATGTCTGCTTTAGAATAACCTAAACGGACAAATAAACTTTTGACAGGTTCTGTTTCAGGAACCACTCCAAGTTCTGACCATCTTTTAAAATCATTGTGTAATATGCTGTTTATTAAAAGTTGAATAGTGATTAAATCATCACTTTTAATAGCTACAAAAGCATCTTCATCTTTAAAAACATTTTCAGGATCAATTAAAGTAACCCTGCCCGTTTTATCCTTTTTTAATATAGCATTATCAATTTTATAAGGCATATATAACACCCTCTTTTTAGTAATTAATTATTAATTAATTTATAATTATTTAAATATTTAACCTTTAATCCAATTATAACCACTTTCAATAGCTTTTAAATTTAATTCATGAAATTTCGGTTTCAAATTATTTTTCATAGCTGCAATAACAGATTCTTTGGAAAGTGGGAATTTGTCGTCTGCAGTTACAGCACCTAATAAAACCATGTTTAAAGCCAATACATTTCCGGCATCCATAGCCAATTTAGTTCCGTCAATCGGAAGGACATGTTTGAAATTTTCTTTTAAAACATCAGTAATGTTACCTACACCCGGATAAGGTTTATCTGATGAAGCAGGAACAATAGGATGAGTATTGAATACTATTTTAGTATCATCATTTACTTTATCCAAACCTCTTACAGTTTCTATAGGTTCAAATGAAAGCAACATATCTGCACCATGTTCCGGAATAATTGAACTGTTATAATCACCTATTTTTAACTCAGTAGAAACAGAACCTCCTCTTTGAGACATTCCATGAATTTCACTCATAACTACATTTAATCCTTGGTTCATTGCAGCTTCTCCAATAATTACAGAGGTTTTAATAATTCCCTGACCTCCAACACCGCAAATATAAATATTATAATGATTATCCATATTTATTCACCTCTTCCAGCTTCTAAGGCACCATATTTACAAACTTGGATACATACACCACATCCATCACACATAGACGGATCAATAGCTATTTTTCCACTATCTTTTGAAATAGCAGGACATGCAAGTTCACTTACACATTTATTACATCCATTACAATTGGAATCAATATAATTTACTGGTGGTTTCCTAGTTTTACCTTTAATTAAAGTACATGGAGCTTTAGCTATAATCACACAAACTTCATCACGTTCTAAAGCTTCTTTATATGTTTTAACTACCTGATCCAAGTTTAACGGATTAATTACACGAACATAATTACATCCACAGGCTAAAGCCAGTTTACGTATGGAAATTTCCGGTGCATCATCACCCATTCCATCAACAGGAATTCCAGGGTTTGGCTGACCTCCAGTCATAGCTGTAATCCTATTATCCAATACAGTTAAAATAAAATTGTTTTTATTGTGAACTGCATTTATCAAAGGTGATATTCCGCTATGGAAAAATGTTGAGTCACCAATGAAACTTATTACTTTCTGATTTGTAGCTATTGAAAATCCGCAGCCGTCTCCTACACTGGATCCCATAGACAACAAGTAATCTGCAGCATTATATGGAGGATTTATTCCTAAAGTGTAACATCCGATATCTGATGCAAATACAGCATCTTTAAGAGGAATTCCCAATTCCTCCAATGCTTTATTTACTCCATAATACATTGCTCTGTGAGGGCATCCCGCACAAAGTACCGGAGCTCTGGAAGGAATTTCTTCTTGTAAATTAAGTAAATTATCAGAATAATCATCGGTATTTTCTTCAATGAAGTTTAAATATTTATTGAAACCATTAGCTACAATATCTGAATTAAATTCATGATATACTGGGAAGGTTCCATCTAATTTACCATGAACAACAGTATTTAAATTATTTTTACCAATAGCTACCAATGTATCCTTTTCTATAATCGGATCTACCTCTTCTACAATAAAGACTTCATCATAATCCTTTACAAAATCAGCTACCTTATCATAAGGGAAAGGATATGAAAATCCAAGTTTTAAAACATCAATGTCCAGATCATTATATCTGATTACATCATAAGCATAATTATAAGCACTGCTTGAAGCAATGACACCATATTTTTTATTCTGGCTGAAATAGGATTCAACATTGAAATCTGACTCGTTGGTTATTTTATTAATTTCATCCATTTTTTCCACTAATGCAACATGCATATCCTTTGCAAATGCCGGAACCGGAACAAACTGTGCAGGGTTTTTCTTGAAAAATCCTTTTTTCCAATGGCTTTCACCTTCTGAAGAATTATCTGCCGCCTCACCAAATTCAACAACACCCCTCATATGAGATACACGAGTGGTTGTTCTTACAATAACTGGCAATTTAAATTGTTCAGATAAATCAAAAGCATATTTAACCATGTCTTTAACTTCCTGACAATTAGAAGGTTCTAAAATAGGCACATTTGCTAAACGTCCGTAATTACGGGTATCCTGTTCATTTTGAGATGAAAAAAGTGACGGGTCATCTGCAGATAAAATAACCATACCGCCATTTACTCCACTGTAAGCAGTTGTTATATCATTATTAAAACAAGATATATTATGCAAATAGAAGATAAGCAGTTGTCATAAATGAATCACTGGCTACATTCATACCTACATGTTTCATGAAAGTAAATGAACGCAGTCCAGATGCCGCAGCAGTAGCTGCAACTTCCATAGCTACTTTTTCATTTGTAGAAAACTCAAAATAAATGTTAGCTTCCTTAGCCAATCCGGATAAAACATTTCCAATTTCTGATGAAGGAGTACCTGGATAAGTAGCTGCAACAGAAACACCAGCTTCTATAACTCCCCTTACAGCTGCCTCATTACCTAACAAAAATTGTTTATCACCAGGTTTCCCTGTTACTAATTCTTTTAAGTTCATTATTTATTTCCTCAAATAATTTAAAAATCTAATAAAATATATAATATAATAGGTTTAGATATAATATAAATATTATACTTATTTTATATTTGATTATGAGTAAAGGGGTAAAGTAATGATTAAAGTATATGTATCAAGGTTTGACAGAGAAGTGGACAGTGAACCTCATTTGGAGTGTTATGAAATAGAACAGACACCTCAAATGAAAGTTTTAGATGCCATCAATGCCATTAATGAAAAATATGATGCCGACATCAGCATTAGAAGCTCATGTAGAGCAGGACAGTGCGGTTCCTGCGGAATATTATTTAATGGAAATGGGGCTCTTGCATGCCAAAAAGATATAAAGGACGGCGCAATAATTGAACCTCAAAATTTCCCAGTAATTAAAGATTTGATTGTTGATAAAAGCCAGATAGAACAGGAAGTAAAAGATTTGCAACTCTCTTTAAATCCTCAAAGACATGACGATGATTTAAATGAAAATCTAACTCCGGAAAATATTAAAAATACCAAAAAAGTTAGAAGCTGCATTGAGTGCTATTCCTGTTTTGCAACCTGTCCTGTTATAAAATTCATTAAAACAAAATTTGGTGGGCCTTACATAATGAGATACCTTTCCAAATTTGAATCAGACCCAAGAGATGAATTTGACAGGCTCGATGAAAGTTTAAAAGAAGGATTATACAAATGTACCAGTTGTGGAAAGTGTAAGGCTGTTTGTCCTAAAGATATAAACACCTTTGGAGATGCAATTGAACGTTTAAGGGAAATTGCATGCAAAGAAGGTAAAGGACCGCTTCCGGAACATGTTGCATTTAAAGAAAATATAGAAAAAACAGGAAGGTCAATCAAAGCTGAAGGGCCAAGTTTTATTGAAGAAGTTAAAAATGACAACGGTTCAAAAATAGCATTATTTACCGGATGTATGGTAGATAATAAATTACACCACATCGGAGAAGCATTAATTGATGTACTTGAAGCTAATGGAATAACCATAGATATTCCTGAAGGACAGGTATGCTGCGGTTCACCATTAATAAGAACAGGTCAGACAGACATGGTTCAGGAACTTGTTGATAAAAACAATGAAGTTTTCAGGGATTATGATACTGTACTTACCATTTGTGCAGGATGCGGTTCCACTCTTAAAAATGACCATCCGAAATATGGATCCAATCTAAATGTAATGGACATCAGTGAATTTTTAGTGGATAAATTGGATACTGACAAAATGAAGGAACTGAACACAACAGTAACCTGGCATGACCCTTGTCATTTAGGCAGAGGTCAGGGAATTAAAGGCCAACCTCGTGACATTCTTAAACAGATTCCCGGAGTTACATTTAAAGAAATGAAATATCCGTGCCAATGCTGTGGAGCAGGAGGCGGAATAAAAGCAGGACATCCTGAAATTGCTATGACTCTTGCAAAAGAAAAAGCAAAAATGATTGAAGACACCGGTGCAGAATCAGTGATTACAATCTGTCCGTTCTGTCAATACAACATTCAAGACGGATTGGATGCAATTGACCGTGAAGATATAAAAGCTATGAACATAATTGAGCTATTACAACTAGCTTATCAGAAAGATTAGATAAATAGGGGTTGATTAAAATAGGAGATGCAGCTGTAAGTGAAGAAAAAATAGTTGAAACCAACTTAAATTCACCGGAAGTCAAAGAAAAAACTAAAAGTGAAAAAAAATCAACCTCTTCGAAAAAATCAAAATCCAAAAAACAGTCCAGAGGAATAAAAATAGCTAAAGGTCCTGAAGATGATGCCGAAAAAGAATTAAGCAATTTTAAAAACAACATTTACATTGTTTTTGTAGAATGTGAAACACCTGGAAATATCGGTTTTCTTGCAAGAACTATGGCGAATTTTGGACTGAAGAATTTGGTTCTTATCAATCCTCCTACTTTAACCCCGGAAGCATTTTATCAGGCAACACATGGAAAATACATTGTCGATAATGCTAAAATATACCATACTCTTGATGAATTCTATCAGAGTCAGAGGATAGACTTTAAAGTAGCTTCAACTGGTGTAGCCGGAGGAAGTTACAATCTATCAAGAATCCCTGTAAGGCCTGAAAATCTTGGAAAAAACATCAATACAAATAATAAAACCGCTATTTTATTTGGAAGGGAAGGAAATGGACTTACAAATGAAGAAATTGAAGACTGCGACATTTGTGTTTCAATTCCAACTGATCCCACATACCCCATTTTAAACATATCTCATGCAGCAGCCATTATTTTCTATGAATTATTTAAAAATATGCATGAATATCCTGTTGAAGGTCTGGAAGAAAGTACAGCTATTGAAAAAGAATATGTGCTGAAAGATATGTATGACTTGATTGATAGTTTAGATATTCCAGAACACAAAAAGAAAAACGGACTCAAATCATTTAAAAATATTATTAATAGAGCCTACATTACAGGCAGAGAAGCCCATACATTAAAAGGAATTTTAAGACGTTTAAAAATGAAAATAGGAAAACAATGAGAAAAATTAGCTTTGCAGACATAAGCATATTTATAGTAAACCACATCTTCAACTGGAGATTCAGAATAGCTAAATTAACTAAACAATCCAAAATAATAAGAAAAATCATTGACAAGGGATTATTTGAAGATGATGACGTTACAGTTATTCCAAATACAATAAAAATCAATAAAACAATAGAAGCTGAAAAATCTGAGTTTATTCCAACAGATATCTTGAAAGAAGTTATTGAAAAAATTGATGATATTGTAATAATGAACAGCTGCCTTTGTAGAACATCCAACAATTGTAAGAATTATCCTCAGGACATAGGCTGTATTTTCCTTGGACCAACAGCCAGAAAAATTCCGCAAAACCTTTGCCATAAAGCAAGTAAAAAAGAAGCCCTGGACCATGTTGATAAAGCAGATGCTGCAGGATTAAGCCATATAATCGGCAGGAATAAAATTGATTCTGTTTGGATGAATGTAAAACCAAAAGAAGGCCTTTTAACCATATGTCACTGCTGTCCATGCTGTTGCTTGTGGAAAGTAATACCTCAATTAGACGACAAAATAAGCGATAAAATGCACAAATTAGATGGTGTGGAAATAGCTATTGATAACTCAAAATGCATAGACTGCATGAAATGTCTAAATGAAATATGCATGTCTGAGGCTATTAGTTTTAAAGACAAAAAAATCCAAATCAATCAAAATAAATGCAGAGGCTGCGGACTCTGTGTTAATATTTGTAAACAAAATGCTATTACTTTAAAATACAACGATAAATCAATTGATTCAATAGTCAACAAATTACATAATTTAGTTGAACTTTAAAAACCGAATATAAACTATTTTTTTACAATGAAAGTTCATTAAAAAGACAAAACCAGGTTAAAATATTTTAAAAAAATTTTTATAATTGTAATTGAAGAAATATAATTACATAATGAAAATTTATGAATATTATTAAAAATGAAATAAAAAAGATTCTTTTTATTATGAACAAAAATTAAATTAATCGCTTATTCATTCAAAGAAAATAAAATAATCTGGAATTAATGTTAAGTTTAAACAATTATTTTGTCAAAAAAGAGTTTTTTGAAGTTAAAGGAGATAAAATGAGTGAAAATAGTAATATGCTATTAGGCGTTAAAGACAAACCTCCTGCAGTAAATTGGATTTTACTTGCTATACAGCATGTATGTGCTATGTTTGGAGCTACTATTTTAGTACCAATTGTTGTAAATACTACTGTTGGATCAGATGTCTTATCAATACCTGTAGCTCTTGTCACCTCTGGTATAGGTACTCTCATTTACATTGCATGTACTAGAGGAAGAAGTCCTGTTTATCTGGGAAGTTCATTTGCATTTATTGCACCAATGGTAGCAGGATATGCAATAGCTGGAAAAGCCAGTGTTTTTACAGCTATAATGTGTGTAGGAATAGTGTATGCAATTATTTCAACTATAATTAGAGTAGTTGGTAAAGAATGGATTAATAAAATATTGCCTCCTGTTGTTGTTGGGCCTATGATTATGATTATTGGTCTGTCACTTGCACCAACGGCAATCGAAGAAATTGGTTTGAATGCTAGTTCAGTTCCAATCACAAGTTTAATAATAGCTTTTGTTGCATTTTTAAGTACTGCAATTTTAGCAGTCAGAGGAAAAGGAATACTAAGAGTAATCCCATTTTTAATTGGAATTATAATAGGTTATATTGTAGCAGCACTTCTCGGAGTAGTTGACTTCTCCGGAGTTGCAAGTGCCCACATTATTGAAATTCCAAAATTCTACATACCATTTGTTGATTATAATCTTAATTTTGGAGCAATACTGACAATTGTACCAATTGCATTAGTAACTATGGTTGAACATGTTGGAGACCACAAAGTTTTAAGTGAAATTATCGGAAGAGACCTGATTCAGGATCCAGGTCTTGACAGAACTCTTTTAGGTGACGGTATAGCTACTTTTATTGCAGCACTTCTTGGTGGACCTGCAAACACAACCTACGGAGAAAATACATCTGTTGTAGGTATGACTAGAGTTGCATCTGTTTATGTAATTGGACTTGCAGCTATTATAGCTATTATCTTTGCATTTTCAGGACATTTAACTGCACTGTTAACTGCAATCCCTTCACCAGTTCTTGGAGGTATTTCAATCCTTCTTTATGGATTTATCTGTGTAAACGGTCTTAAAATCTTAATCCACAACCATGTTGATTTTACAAACACTAAAAATGTAGTTGTTGCAGCTACAATGTTAGTTTTAGGTTTAGGAGGAGCTACACTATCCATCGCATACGGAAATTTATCATTAGCTATTTCCGGCATGTCTTTAGCAGCAATCATTGGAATCATCCTTAACTTATGTATTCCGGAGGAAAAACATGAATGAAATTGTTCTGAATCATCCATTAATAACACATAAATTAGGTATTTTAAGGGATATCCATACAGGAACTAAAGAATTTCGTGAATTAATTACGGAAATTTCCACACTTCTTTGTTACGAAGCAACTAAAGATGCAAAATTGGAAAAAACAATAATAGAAACTCCTCTTGAAAAAATGGAAACCGGCAAACTAAATGAAGACAATTATGCAATTGTGCCAATTTTAAGAGCAGGAATGGGTATGCTTGATGGAATTATAAATGTAATTCCAAATGCAAAAGTAGGCCATATCGGTCTTTACAGAGATGAGGAAACATTCCAGCCTATTGAATACTATTTTAAAATGCCAGAAAATGTTAGTCAAAGAGAAGTACTGATTATTGATCCTATGCTTGCAACAGGCGGAAGTGCATCTGCAACTATTTCAAGACTTAAAGAAGAAGGAGTTAAAAAAATCAAACTTTTATGTGTTGTTGCAGCTCCTGAAGGAATTAATTTAATTGAAAAAGACCACCCTGATGTTCAAATTTACTGTGCAACAGTAGACAGAACTTTAAATGAAAACGCATACATTCTACCAGGTCTTGGAGATGCTGGTGACAGAGTATACGGTACAAAATAATACTATGAATTATTCATAGTATTCCTTTTCTTTTTTAAAATACAAAATAGAAAGAGTTTAATTTAATCATATGCCTCCTTCAAATACCAAAAATATACCATAACCTATGAAAATTAATACTAAATAAATAACAGATCCTTTTTTATAACCTTGTACAGTTCTAAGATCAAATGGAACAACATTATCCAAAATATCTGGAGACGCTATGAATATTTGAGTTAAAAAAGAAAATAAAAAATACAATACTGCCCAAATTAATGGATAAGTCCCATAAATCAAACTAATTAAAATAGTCCTTATTGAAAATTCAAGACCTGCCATTGCATTAAGCTGACCCAGCATGAAATAAAATGGAGGGCAATAATCTAATTGTTTGGGTGTGACAATTATCTTATTTTCATAAGCATCAATCCTTAAAAACATCAAAATAAATGGGATAGGCATGGCAATAAGAAAAGCTGTTGCTACAATTATATTACCATAATGCAAACCCATTACAAAGAAAAGTATAGAAAATAATGGAGCAGCTGTTGTAATTAAAACAATAGCTGCTTTATAAGACATTCCTTCATTTCTTCCAGGAACAATGTAGTATCCATCATAGCCCAAACCATATTTTTCATCAATCCATTCTCTTTTATATATAACCATACTAAATAAAAAAGAAAACACACTATTTGCCAATAAAATCATAATAAGTTCATTGAAGCTCCATTTAAACAATACCTTCATTAAACCAAATAATAAACAACCAATCAATAAACCTACCAAAAAAATATAAATTGAATATCCTTTGAGTTCATCATTAGGTATTTTGTCCCAACGACGAAATGCAAATCTAAAAATATTTTTCAAAATAACACTCCTCATTCATTTTTATGAATTATCATTAATAATTTCATGTACAAAACTTGGAAAAACGTCCCATTTAGCAACATCCTTAATTTTTTCTATAAACTGCACATCATATAAATTTTTCAAAATTAAGTCTTTAACTCCAAATTGAATAAATTTCTTTTCAAAGGTTACGCAAACACTTTGAAAAATAGGTTTACACACATAATAAACATCCACTTTTTTAATAGCATATCTAATAATATTTTCGCCTAATTTAATATCTCCACCAACAAAAGGTAAACGCCAAGCCATAACCGAATCAAATACAAAAAAAGCATAATCAACAGATGACGCATCATCATCAAACAAACCATCTGCATAAGCCAATATACATTCACCAATACCTGCTATAGCTATAGCTAAACATGCTAATTCAGGAGAACTCAATATTACACCTGCAAAAAGCAATATCGCACCTATAGAAATTATTTCACTACCTACAAATCCTATTGCTGTGGATATAATAAAATCTTCCCAATCAAAACCAATACTATTAATTTCATTAGTGATATTATTACTTGTTTCTTTAATCTCATTTATTCCTTGTATAACTCCATTAGTAAAATTACCCACAGAATCTAAATATTTACTCTCCAAAGAACTCATATTTAATAAATTATAACCATATTCCCTCGCATCTTCAGTTATATTATCATGATAACAAGGCATAGCACAAATCAAACTATCAGAAAGCATAGCATCTCGAACAATACCAGTAGCTTTATCTAAAATTAAAAACATTCCTTTTTGATCGTTTTTAAAAATCAAATATTTGTCATTAGCTAAAATATCCCATGAATTGTTATTTAAAAAATCAACAATCATAGATAATGTAACTGTTCCAATTTCAGTATTATTCCATATAAAAGTTCCAACCATCTGTTCAATAATGCTGTAACTAAAAGAACATGCAAACCTGAAATTCCAAATATTAGAATCATTTCCTTGAACTTTCATGCCCATACCATGATCAGATTCACCAGTAATATATACACTTCTATAATCATTACACATAGAGAAAACTACTGGAGAAACTCTATTCCAAGTTACATTATAATAATTAGCAAATTTATCCGCTAACTTATCATGTTCATAAATTACAAGTAAAGCTGATAAAAATGAACCATATGCTGCCTTCATTTCACCTGCAGACAATAATTCACCATAATCTAACCAATATTTTAATTTAGAATTAGATACATTCGAAGTAACAAAAGCAAAACTACGCAGTCCCTCATAACCAATATTCAAATTATTTTCATCAATTAAATTATCATAATAAATTAAACTAATTCTATGAATAGTATTATCTAAAAACTTTAAGTTATATTTTTCTTTTTCATCCCCAAACATTATATTTGGTGCATCATCAACACTAATTAAATAATCAAAACACTGAAGCAGTTATCAAACAAAATAAAATACATCAAAATAATACTTAAAATATCAAATTTATCCAAAACTTAAAAAATAATAACCCACAAAAATATATTATATTAATTTTGTTTGTGTGAAAAAATGGCTATTTTAAGTGATAAAACCATAAAAGAATATCTCGAAGAAGGCAAAATTGTAATTGATCCTTTGAAGGATGAACAGCAAATCCAACCTTCATCAGTAGATATGCGATTGGGTGATGAGTTTAAAGTCTTTAAGGTAATTAGAAAACCTTATATTGATCCGAAAGACGAAGAAGATATTGCAGAATACATGGAATCCAGTACAGTTCCTGAAGGTGAAGCATTTATAATCCACCCAAATGAATTTGCACTAGCTACAACACAGGAATATGTTAAAGTACCTGATGATTTAGTAGCTAGAGTTGAAGGCCGCTCCAGTATGGGAAGACTTGGTGTTACAATGCATGTTACAGCAGGATATGTTGATCCTGGCTTTGAAGGTAGAATAACCTTAGAAATATCCAATATCGGAGCCATGCCTGTTGCACTCTATCCTGGTCAAAGAGTATGCCAGCTAGTATTTGAAACTATGACTACTCCTGCCGAGTTACCTTATGGTCATCCGAAAAGAAATAGCAAATATATGAAGCAGTTGAAACCTGAATCTAGCAGAGTTAAACTAGATTATGAATTAAAAAATAATGGAAGTTAATACTTATGAATCATGACAAAATGACAAATATCAGTGCAAAAAGAGGATTTTTATGGCCATCCTTTGAAATATATTCCGGAGTTTCCGGATTTACAGATTATGGACCTCTTGGAGCCAGCTTGAAGAATAATATAATGCAGAAATGGAGAAAACAATATGTTTCTGGAGAAGGGTTTTATGAAATAGAAGGCCCTACTGTAATGCCTAAAGAAGTTTTAAAAGCATCAGGACATGTTGACAACTTTACAGATCCAATGACCAAATGTGAAGAATGCGGAGAAGTATTTAGAGCAGACCACATTATTGAAGAAGTTATTGGTGAAGATGTAGAAAGCCTGGAAAATGAAGAGCTTGACCAGATAGTTATTGACAATGCCATCAAATGTCCGGAATGTGGCGGAAAACTTTCCAATATCTGGAATTACAATTTAATGTTTAAAACCATGATTGGAGCCAAAGGCGACAAAGTAGGTTATATGAGACCTGAAACAGCTCAGGGAATTTTTATATTATTCAAACGTCTTGAAAGATTCTTTAGAGGAAAACTTCCTTTTGGAGTTGTTCAACTTGGAAAAGCATATAGAAATGAAATTTCACCTAGACAGGGAGTTATTCGTTTAAGGGAATTCACACAAGCAGAAGCTGAAATATTTTTAAATCCTAAAGACAAAAGCACCCCTAAATTTAGCCAGATAGCTGATGAAGTTTTACGCTTAAATTCCCAGGATGTTCAAATAAATAACAGCGAACCTTTAGAGATTACTGCCCGTGAAGCACTTGACAAAGGAATTGTAGCTAATGAAATGTTAGTTTATCAGTTATACTTAGCCAGAAAATTTTTAAATGAAATTGGTATTCCTAATGATGTTTTAAGATTCAGACAACACTTACCTGGAGAAATGGCTCATTATGCTCTTGACTGCTGGGATGTTGAAGTTAAAACCGACAAATATGGCTGGGTTGAAATAATCGGAATTGCTGACAGGGGAGATTATGACTTAACATCACACAGCAAATACAGTAATGATGATTTAAATGTATTTATTGAATATGATGAACCTAAAACAGTGAAAAAAACAGTTGTAAAACCTAATTTGTCCAAATTCGGACCTATATTCAAAGGAGATTCCCCTAAGGTAAAACAGGCAATTGAAGAATCTGATGTAGATGAAATCAAACAGGCAATTGCAAATGATGGAAAATATGTAGTTAGTCTGGATAAGGATTATGAGCTAACTTCCGATTTACTGCTTTTCGAAGATGTTGAAGAAGAAATCTCCGGTGAAAAAATAGTTCCTCATGTTATTGAGCCTTCATTTGGTATTGACCGTATTGTTTATTCTGTTTTATTACATTCATTTAAAGAAACAGACGCAAAAGATTACTTTAAATTTGCACCTTCTGTTGCTCCTGTCCAAGTGGGAATTTATCCTCTTGTAAACAAAGAAGGCCCTCGTGAAATAGCTATTGAAATAACCGACAAATTAAGAGAATCAGGATTTAAAGTTGAATATGATGTAAGTGGAACAATTGGTAAAAGATATGCCAGAGCAGATGAAATTGGTATTCCTCTTGCAATAACTGTTGATTTTGACAGCTTAGAAGACAATAAAGTAACTGTAAGAAACAGAGACAGTGAAGCTCAGGAAAGAATAGCTATTGATGAAATAAAAGATTATTTGGAAGAATATTATAAATGAGTAAAAAATACTCATTTATTAATCTTATTTTTAAAGTTTTCAAATAAATTTTCACCCCATTTAATGCATTCCTCTTTTTTAGAAGTTATTATCCTGTTTTGGTCAAAATTTCCGTCTTCCTTAAAAAGGCCAAGAATCATTACTTTATCAGTTACAACCAATAAGAAAGCATTTTCAATATTAAAAGCAGTTAAATCCACATTGTCATTTTCCAGATTTAAGAAATATTCAAAGTTCTCTTTAATGTTTTTGGGAATTATTAATTCAATATGGCTGCCCTCATCAATTAAATCATTTATATATTTATTAAAATCCCCATAGAAAAAGGGAAGAACACATTTTAAACTGGAAGCTTCATTTAACGCATGTTGAATTATATTATATGTTCTATAAACATCCTTTTCATTAGATTCAACTAAAATAGCTCTACCAAGCAGATATAATTGAGCTACTGATTTTTCAGGAATCATATCTACAATATGAGCATCCAGAATATTAAAAAACTTATTAAATAGATTTATTGTATCCTTTAATTCCAAAATATTAGACACATATAGTTCAGTTGTATTTGAGATATGATACAAATTTCCGCTTCTATAAATAAATCCTCCCAGTTCCAGTCCAAACATGTTACTGGATATTGAGCTGTAACTTAATCCTGTAGTTCTATTAATGTCTTTCATGTTCAATGGCTGTTCATATAAAGTTGCCAAAATTTTCAACCTTACTAAAGAGTTTGTTATATATTTAATTTCTTCAGATATTGTTTCATAGTTTTCCATGCATTCTTGATTTTCATTCACAGGTATCACCAAAAAAGTATTACTGGCAAAGGTATTTTTAATACTAAAAAAATATAAAAACTCTCAAAGTGAGCAGATGTGTAAAATAACACATAAGAAAAATATAAAAATAATAACTCTGAGGCATTAATTTTTTTAAGATAGACAACCATAATACTAATCACAAAACAGACATTTTATAAGAAAGTGATTGAAATGATTGACACACATATGCATGGAGATTCAAGAAGTAGTGAAGATTTTGGCGAAATGTATTTATCTGGAATAGATACTGCAATAACTTGTGCTTTCTACCCGTACAAGCTAAATAATGAAAGCACCCTTTTAAATCATTTAGAGAGAATTCTCAACTATGACACCAAAAGAGCTAAAGAATATGGGCTTGATTTAAAAGTCGCTTTAGGAATTCACCCTGCAAACACAAGTGTAAATCCCGATTTAATATATGAAAACCTCTACAAATGGATTGAAAACAAACAGATAATAGCTATTGGAGAAATAGGTCTTGAAGATTTAACAGATAGTGAAATAGCCATCTTTAAAAAACAGTTAGATATTGGTGAAGAAACTAAAACAAAAGTTATTGTTCACACACCACGTAAAAATAAAAAAGAAGTTTTAAAAGTTATTCAGGACATTGTACCGCAACATATTGACCCGAAACTAGTCGTTATTGACCATATAAATCAAAATGTAGCTGAAGATGTAATTGACAAAGACTACACATTAGGATTAACAGTACAGCCTCAAAAAATGGACAAAGAAGAAGCAATAGCTATATTGGATGAATACGGATTTGACAAATTCCTTCTAAATAGTGACATCAGCAATAAACCCTCAGATCCTTTGTCTGTTCCAAAAACAGTACGTGAGCTTGAAAAATTAGGATACAAAAAAACAGAAATAGAGAAAGTAGCATTTAAAAATGCTGAAAAATTCTTTAAAATATAAGAATTTTCCTACTTTCTAACTAAACTGACTCCTTTTGGAGCTATAATAATTAAATTTTTATCATTGCAGCGGGAAAGTAAAAGTGCTTCTGCACCATAATTACTTCTCATTTGTTTAATTTTTTCACCGGCAAGTTTGAAATTAGCCGGACTTTCTTTTTCTAAAAAAGATAAATCTAAAATAACAGGATTGCTCTCTTCAAGAACTTGGTCTACAACATAATTAATATCATCAATAGTTTTCGGCCTTATCAGCATTATTTCATAGAAAGACTGTTCCGGAGAAATAGACACATCATCATAATAGCTATGGCTGCTTAAATCTGAAGCATTATTATTTGACATTCTAAAGTCACTAGAAGGGGTACTTGGTCTTCTATAATTATTTTGCTGTTTATTATGTAAAGATGTATCTTCTTCAAAACCTAAACTTCTTTTTAAAGCATCAGTGAAACCCATTTAAATTACTCTCCTAAATAATCAAATATCGCATCTAATAATTTTGAAGCACCATTGTTATAAACATCCTCTACAGGCAGATTATATTTGTGTTCAAAGTATTCAGCATCTAAATCCAATTCAGCATTTTTAAGATTAATTGAAATTCCTACAACTTTTGTAGGTTCAACAGCTTCAATAGCTCTAATTTCTTCTTCAATGCCTCTAGGTTCCCTATATGGATGATTTGGTCTGTGTCCAATAATAACTGCATCCGGAGCTGCACCAATTAAAATAGCTGCAGATAAACCTCTTGGATGAGGATTTCCCTTTTCGGTTAAACTGGACTGACCTTCAATGAAAATAATATCCGGTTTTTTAGTTTCTTCAACATATTTAATTGCAGACAATACTGCTGCAGGAACATCCATAGCTGATAAACTTCCTGCTCTGAAATTAAATTCTGTAGGTTCCTCAAGACCCATTTCATCAGTGGAAATAACTGCTGAAGTTAAGCCTCTTTGAGTAGCTGCAATTCCCAATTTCTTGGAAGTGGTTCTTTTACCGCATTCCTGAGAAGTTCCTCCAACAAAGATTACCGGAGCTTTAGGTTCATATGAGATTTTCGGTAAAACTTCACATGACTTTTCAGGAGCTATTCCAGCTATTTTTTCAACAACATCTAACCTAGGACCTATTTCTTTGATAATTAAATTTTTTGAATCAGCAAATTTTTTTAAAGAAATATTATCTTCAATAGATAATGACCTAAATGAAGTTATGACATTTAAACCAGCATCAATAGCCTGAACAGCATATTTAATAGCAGATCCTTCAGCACCAATAGGCAACATAATAACAAGAGAATTTGCAGAAGTTTCGCTTAAACATTCTTCCAAACTACTAGAAACAGTTTGACCGCAAAACTGAGTTCCCTGTTTATTAACATCATCATCTATAAATCCAACTGCCTCAATGCCTTCAAGATTGGAGAATTTTTCACCGCCTCCACCACAACCAACAACGATGAATGGATTCAAATCTTGAAGTTCTTTAACAGAATTTACTGAATACAAAAATATCACTCCTATAACTTATAATTTATAACAACTGTGTAACAAAATAATCTTAATTTTTTATAAAAACTTTATTAAAAAAAAGGTTTTCAAAAAATTATAATCTATTTATTAAATATTAGTTTTCTTATTATTAAAAGATAATGTTTTTATAAATAAAATATGATAATTATTATATAACTATCAAAAAAGATTAGGAGACTACCAATATGAGAAAACCTTATGTTATATTAATTGGAAGTGCCTCTGGAATTGGTAAATCAACAATAGCTGCAGAATTAGCTAAACAATTAAACATAAAACATTTAATAGAAAGTGATTTTATACGTGCTGTAGTTAGGGGAATTATTGGAAAGGAATATGCTCCTGCACTTCACAATTCATCTTATGAAGCATATAAAAGCTTAAGAAACAAGTCAAAATATGATAACTATGATGAGTTGGTATCAGCAGGATTTGACGAACATGCATCTTATGTTATCCCTGCTTTAGAAAAAGTAATTCAAAGGGCAATTACAGATTATGATGACATCATAATTGAAGGAGTGCATTTGGTTCCGGGATTGATTGATATTGAACAATTCTACGAAGATGCAAATATTTATTTCTTCATATTATCATCAGATGAAGAAGCACATAAAGAAAGATTTGTTAAAAGAGCAATTCAAATACACAGAGGTGGAAAACAGCTAGAATTCTTTACAGAAAACAGAATAATCCACAACCACCTAATATCACAGGCTGAAAAATTTAATGCAACAATAGTGAAAACTGAAAATATTAACAATACATTATCCAAACTGCTTAAAACAATAAAACAAACTTGTAAAACCGTGTGCTTAACAAACAGCGTTGATGAATTAGAAGAAGTGGTTGACATCATCATAAAACAAAATAACAGCAGCATAACAAAAATTGTATACAAACTAGGAGGATTTAAAGATTCCCTAGTTAAAACCACCAATATTTCAGATTCCGATGAAGCAACCAAATTTATTAAAAGTATAAATGAAAACAAAGATAAAAAAGAAGATTTAAATAAATTATACGCTCTGTCAAAATACAGAAAATTTACCATCTGTGCACCTGATGATGACAGTTTAAATAATATAATTGAAGAATTAACAAAAAGAGGATTTGTTTATAATGAATGAAACAGAAATTAACGAAATGAGTATTAAATGTCCTGCATGCAACACTGAAAACACAGCCAAATCCATAATGAAAGAAATTGAAATACCACATTTTGGAAAGGTTTTAGAAACAACTATCATTTGTGAATCCTGTGGATTTAAACACAGCGACATTATAGCACTTGAACAGAATGACCCTGCAAAATATATTTTAAAAATAAATAAAGATAATTTATCCACCAGAATTGTCAGATCACAGTCAGCAACTGTGTCCATTCCAGAAATTGGTGTTAAAGTGGAACCCGGTCCAAAATCAGAAGGATATGTAACTAATGTTGAAGGTGTAATCACCCGATTTGAAGATGCAGTAAAACAGGCACTTCATTTATTTAATGACAATACTTCTCAAAAAAATGCACAGCTAGTTTTAAATGATTTGAAAAGTATAGTAAATGGAGAAAAAACAGCTACTTTAATTATTGAAGATCCATTCGGTCAAAGTAATGTTGTAAGTGATGATGTTGAAATATTAGATATTCCTGAAGAGGAATTAAAATTATTAAAAACAGGTTTCAGTATTATTGAAGATAATTAAAAAGGAAGAATTTATTCTTCTTCCTCTGTTTCTTCATCATCATGTGCTAAAAAGCTGCTTAAATCATCTTCTTCAGCAACATCTTTTAATTTTAAAGTTCTTTGAACATCCATAGCTAATGCATTACAGTCTGCTTTAATAGCTTCTAAATGTAATAAAATTCTTTCTTTTTCTTGATTAATCCTTGTAATGTTGGTGTATGGGTAAGTAGATTCCTTAAGCATTTCATACTCAATAGTAGTATAAGGATAATCGTTTAATTGTTTACATACGTTTTTAAGAACTTCACCTAAGAATTTGTTCATTTCTACTTTTACTCTTTCCCTAATCATTTTGTCGTCATCAAGATTTTCTTTCATTAAACGAACAACTTCTGCTTTAGCGAAAGGTAATTTTTCTTCATCTTCTTCTATAAATTCTTCGGTTGTTTCTTCAATCATTTCTTCATCAGACATAATTTCACATCATAATGTTTAATATTGAGTAAAAATAGTAATTTTTGATAAAAAATTATCAATACATCAATATCTAAAGATATATTTGTTAAAAGTCCTATTTAAAAGTATTGATAATTTAAGAATTATGAATTATCTTTTTAATACTTTTATTAAAAAACATTAAAATAATTGATGCAAAAATCAATAATTCCTATAGTTTAAAATTTTTAAAAAATCCTTTTAAAAAAATAAAAAATAGTAGCCGAATAGCTACTTTAAATTATCTTTTCTTTGAAATTTTAATAGGTAAAAATCCGATTGATATCATTGAAACTAAAAGCAGCAGCACAATCGGCAAACCTGTTTTTGGCAATTCAATACTTGTTAAAGACTGCGGATGTGTCAAATTTTCTAATTTTGAAACCATAGACTTTTGAAGTGAATTTTTAGCCAATACTAAAAGATAAGTATCATTTACAGGATTTTCTATTTTTTCTGTTGTGTTTTCACTTACAAAAACACTTGTTCCGTCCTGATTATTGGATTTGTCATAATCAAAAGTATCAGATGAAACAGCAACTTTATTTTCAAATTTACCGCAGGCGTTTGCAGCAGCATTAATAGTCAGCCTGACTTTTTCACCATTCATTAATGAATCAATAGTTAAAACATTGTTTGTATTATTGAAATTGCCTTTGGTGCTTTCAAATGAAATTACTTTTAAATTAGGGTTTAATAATTCACTTACCTTAATATTTTCAGCACTGTCAGGCCCGTTATTTGTAATTTCAATTACATATTCAATTAAATCATTGATGTTAACTTCCTGTTTTGATACTGATTTTTCAATAGACAAATCTGCAGCCGGTTTAACATGAACTGATTTTTTAAAATGGTTGTTAGTTAAATTACTGTCTTTTTCATTGCCTTTGACATTAACAACATTTGTAATGTCTCCTGTTTTTACAATTTTAGAGACAATATTCAATTGCAGCTTTTCACCGACATTTAAATTACCGACATCCCATATGCCATTTACCGGATTATAAAAACCTTTAGACAGATAAGATGAAATATATTCAACAGACTTTGGAAGCAAATCATTAACTATAACTCCAGTAGCCATATTCGGCCCATTATTTGAAACGATTATTGTCCATTTAATCAAATCATTATAATTGGGATTTGAATTGTTGATTAATTTAATAACTGACAAATCAGCTATTTTAACTGCATTAACCGATTCATTATCATGATTATTTGATTCATTCCAATCATATTGTGTGGAATTGACACTGACAAAGTTTAGAATTTTTCCGATTTTATTAACTTTACAATAAATATTTAAAGTTTCATCAGTTTCAGGTGCTAATGAGTCAATCGTCCATATACCCGATTTAACATCATAATTTCCTTTTGTTGAGCTAGACTTTACAAATATCAGCCCGTCATCCAATAAATCATTAACCTGAACATTTGTAGCTATGTCAGGACCGTTATTTGAAACAACAACTGACCATTTAATTATTTCACCAAAATCCGGAGAAGTATTGTTTACATACTTTTTAACAAAAAGATCAGCACTTTGAGCAACCTCAATACTTTTATTTACAATATTATTAGTCAAATTACAATCATATTCATTTCCTGCAATATCAGCAATATTGACAAGTTTTCCTGTTTTATTAACTAAACAGATTATTGTTAATTCTTTTGTTTGATTATTAAGCAATTTGCCAACATTCCAAGTTTCATTAAATGATTTATCAATACTGATTAATCCTTCAGGCAAAATATCACAAACAACAACACCTGTTGCAGTATCAGGACCATTATTAGTAACTCTTAAAGTCCATTCAACCAATGAATTAAATTTAGGATTAGTATCATTGACTAATTTTTTAATAGCTAAGTCAGCACATACATCAACAGCAATAGACTTATTATCATAGTTATTACTTAAATTCCAATCATATTCCTTTCCAGACACAGAAGCATCATTTGCTATTTTTCCTGTTTTATTAACCAAAGTCACAATATCTATAGAAACGGATTTGCCACTTTCCAAAGTTTCAATATTCCACAATCCTGATTTTACATCATAATTTCCGGTGCTTGAAAGATAAATCAAATCTTTAGAAAGCAAATCACAAACAACAACACCAGTAGCTTCATCCGGCCCATTATTAGTAACTCTCAAAGTCCATTTAACTAAAGAGTTAAATTTAGGATTGGTATCATTAACCAATATTTTAACAGCCAAATCTGCTGATGGATTAACATTAATGCCTGCTGAATCATTATTGTTTTTTAAATCCCAGTCATATTCATTTCCGGATACACTGGCTTCATTTATAAAAGTTCCTGTCTTATTAACTAAAGTTTTTATATTAATTATTTTGGATTCACCCATGTTAAGAGAATCAATATTTAAAATGCCTGTTTTTTTGTTATAGTTTTCATCATCACAGCTTAAAATGATTAAACCATCAGGAATTAAGTCTTTTAATCTGATTCCAGTACCAACATTAGGACCATTATTTGTAATTTTTAATGTCCATATTACTATATCACCATAATTGGCATTAATCAAGTTGGAACTTTTATTTAGTTGAAGATCTGCTTTAGGAAAAACACTAAAATAAGTAACATTTGCAATATATTTGTAGTAAGTGTCCTCGAAATGGGTTGCACTAATCTTATATCTGCCTGGTTTTAAATTTTTTAAGATATTTGAAACCTGCCCTTTAAAATCAGATTTTAAAGTTTTATTAAATGCTACAGACCCGTCTTCATGAGTTACAGTTAATAAAATATCCATATTGTATTCTCTGCTGTCCTGATATAATTTTCCATTATCTACAGCTCCCAAAATAGGAGTTTCACCATTTACTTTAATTTTATCTTGTTTTGCATTATTATAAATTGCATTTGAAACAAACAAATCATTATATTTAGCTATATTATTTCCACCAAATAGAGTAGCTGAAACTTCACAATCTTCACCATAATAAATGCTTTTAGCATAAATAGGCAATGCATAAACCCATGCCTGATTTTCTGCCATTGCATTATCTGAAATAATACAGTTCAAACCGGATTTGTCATAGTAAATAGCACTTCCATTTCTCGCCACATTGTTATTGAATATGTTTTTATTAATGGTAGCTGAAGAACTGTTTATATAAATAGCTCCACCTAACCCGTCATCTAATTTTTTAACATCGGGAATTGCCTCATTAGCCATAAATGAAGAATCTTCAATGACTGTTTTATTTCCATTAATATAAATCGCACCACCATTTACATGGGCTGTGTTTTTATTGAACTCAGTACCACCAATAGCGACTGTTTTAGCTACAATATTTATTGCCCCTCCATTTACTGCTGCGGTATTTTTATTGAATACGGAATTTTGAATTTCAATATTTTTACCTTTTAATTGCACAGCACCTCCATAAGGAGCATTATTCTGCTCAAAGTTACAATTGATTACTTTTAAATCCATGTCCATGTCCATATAACCTGTACTTAATGCTCCCCCATAAAGTTTTGCAGAGTTGTTTATGAATACACAGTCCTCAATAATGCCTGATGCATGATAAGTTAAGGCACCTCCCTGATCTGCAGAATTATTAATAAATTTACAATTTTGATAGGTTATTCCGGCTCTAACACATCCCGCACCACCATGAGAATTATTTAAATCATGCGCAATAGCTTCATTACCAATAAAATTACAATTTACAACATATGAACAAAGATTATATTCATCACGACCAATCTGAATTGCACCACCATATGATTTATGGTTAGTGGCCGGTTTGACTTTATTAGACACAAAATTACAGCCAATAACCTGAGTATTATTTCCATAAACACCAATAGCTCCGGCAGCTACCTGTGCAAAGTTATTTGTAAAATTACAGTTTTTTATAATTAAATTTTCTCCTTCTTCAGGATATCTGCCACTATCATTAAAAATTGAAAGGACATAAATTGCTCCTCCTGAATGGTTAGCATAATTATTTTCAAAAACTGAATTTTCAACAACTACATTTTTACCAAGAATAATCATTGCACCTCCGTGAACATCCATCCCATTTACAAATTTTAAATTACTTATCTGACAATTTGAACCTGTTTTTTGAATTGAAAAAATACAGGAAATATTTTTTCCGTCTAAAACAGTATCCAAACCACCTGCAATTCTGATATTTTTATTTACATAAATAACAGAATCATTGTTTTGGGCACTATAATACCCATTTAAATGAATTGTTCCACCATCACCTACATTATCAATTGCTTTTTGAATATCACTGAATTTACCTCCATTTAAAGTTATTTCACTACTTCCTACAACGTCATTTTGAGAATTTTCCAAATTATCTTTGCATACACTTACTTCCGGAACTTCCGAAGTTTCATTTAAATCAGCACTAAAAGCTGTACCTGAAGCTGCTAAAAATAAAATCATTAAAAGCACAGAAATAAGAAAATGCTTCTGTTTGTTTTTAAACATTATAAATCTCCTATTTTGAGGACATTTTTAACCACCATCAATTAACCTGAATCAGCTATTAATTAGCAATTAAACTTTTTATTTTAGCATAGAACTTGAAAATAACACTTTTTAAATATAAAATTTGAAAATAAACCGAAAATTAATATTTAACTATTAGTTTAGTTAACTAAAACAAAATATTTAAAAAAAAAACCCCCAGCCATAATTTACAAATTTATTTCAATCTGATATTACAAATGTTATTTTTCAAAATAACTGCAATATAGAATTTAAAATAAAAGATAACTGTTTTAAATCCTCAAAAATCTTATTAAACTTCAAATTATTTAAATTTTTTCTAATAAAGAAATAAAAATTAATAAAATCAAAAAATAATCCATTTAAACAATAATTCAATATTGTGCCATGAAAAAATTATTATAGCATAAAAATTGAAATAAAAATATGAAAAAACAAATTGCAATTATCATACTGGCTATTTTATTATTAGCCAGTGTAATTCAGGATGTATCTGCAGCCACTACTGTTTTTCTAACGTCAGACAACATAATGGGCACAAATGATGATGCAGATATGCTTAATTCCATAAAAACCTATATTGAAGAAATCAGCAATGGAAAAATCAACGTAATTGTAGACAGCCAATCTCCAGGACCTGGAGAAGGAACAAGAGCTATTGAAGCTGATTCAAATGTTAGTGTAGTGTTTGCTGCTGTAGATCCAGGCAATTTCTTAGTTTTAAGCAAATATTCAACAGCCACCACAGACAAACAGATAATCTTTGTAAATACTGGAGATTATGATTTAGATACTGCTGAATCCTTAAGAAGAGCATGGGACGATAATTACTCAAAAACAATTTTTGCAGGAATCAATAACCCCGGAACATTTCTTAATGATGCGGGAATTAGTTATATCCAGCCATTGAAAGAATATCCTGATGCAGGTTCTGACGGCATTATAAATCAAAATAATGATGATGTAAACAAATATATTGCCCAAGAAATTGTTAATAATATAAATAACTACAACAACACCAAACATTATGACAATAATTTAGTAATAACTCATAAATTAGCTCCTTCAAATATGGCTCATGGCAGTCAAAGCCTTTTAGAAAGCAACGACAATGAAATGAATGGAACTTACAACTCTTATTCAGCTCCACAACTGTTATACTTAACCAGCTCTTATTTAAATGGAAACGGATTAGAAAATCCAGGAGATTATAAAGCTCCAGATTCTCCATTGAAATACTCCATTTTAACTAAAGATTCCTATTCAATTTATGATTATATAAAAATGGGTGGAATTGTTAAAAATTATATGAATGAAAACGGACAGGCTCCAAATTACATAAATTACGATGGTGCATATATCAGCTATTATGATTTACAGTACAATTTTGCTAAAATAACTGCAAATCATACTGACGGATCACATATGGATTTTGATAGAGAATATCATTTTGATAAAGTTAATGACAGTATTTTATTAACTATATTGCCAATTGTATTGATTATTTTAGTTATTATGTTTATTTATATGATTTTTAAAAGACTATTACACAGATAAGGTTAAATTAACCTTTTTTATTTTTTTATTTTAAAATCAATAATGTTGTAAGCATCAATTATTGTTATTGCAATTGTTGTCACACCAACTGTTTTATATACTATAATAAATATATATTAAAACTGTAAATTTTCAAAAATAAAATTTATAAAAATGATTTTTATGAAATGTGACGTAAACTTGTTTAAAAACGACGATATTAAATTTATTACATTTATTTCCATAATACACAGACAATATATGATATATTTAAATAATTGTCTTAAAAAAGAAGGAATAACCGCATCACATGCACCTATACTTAGCTATTTATTATACAAAGACATATCCTGTCAAGAAGAAATTGGAAATCATTTTAAAATAGATAAAGGAAGTATAGCTAGATCAATACAAAAACTACAAGAAAAACAATTTATTAACAAGGAAATAGATGAAAACAACAGAAGAAAATACCAATTGTCTTTAACTGAAAAAGGCAGAGCAGTTGCTTTAAAAATCATGGATTTAAATAATGAATGGGAAAACCAAATATATTCAACCTGCAATACTGATGAAAAGCAGATAGTTGAACTAATGAGGAAAATAACCATATCATCAATAAACATTCAAAAAAACACGCAAAAGGAGGAAAAAAATGGCTGATATGACCAAAGGAAAACATGCAAATATTGAATTAATAACTGGAGACCCTAAAAAAGCTATCAATAAATTAGCTTGGCCTATGATGCTATCAATGCTTCTTATAATGCTTTATAATTTAGCAGACAGTGTATGGGTATCAGGACTTGGAGCAGATGCTCTAGCAGCACTAGGTTTTATAACACCACTATTTATGATTATTATCGGACTTGGAAACGGAATAGGTGCTGGTGCAAACTCATTAATCGCAAGAGCATTTGGGGCTAAAAAAGACGAATTAGCAAATAATGCTGCACTGCACTCTGTTGTATTAACTGTAATCATAGGAATTGTAATACCAATAATATTACTTCCGTTAATACCGGAAATAGTTGTAATTATGGGTGGAGCCAGCGTTACAGAATTATGTATGGATTACAGTAAAGTTACATTTGGATTATTAATTGTATTTTTATTCTCATCAGTACTTTCATCAATATTAAGGTCTGAAGGAGATGTAAACAGAGCTACAATCGCAATAGCTATTACTGCAGTATTAAATATAATTATAGATCCGATTTTCATATATTATTTAAATATGGGAATAGCAGGGGCTGCATGGGCAACAGTAATCTCTGCAGGAATTTCATGTATTGTAATGGCTTACTGGATATGGGTTAAAAAAGACACCTACATGAATTTAAGCTTTGATCAATTCAAAAAAAGCAAAGGAATCGTAGTTGAAATTATGAAAGTAGCTATACCCTCCACTGCAGAGCAATTAATTATGTCCGGACTTACAATGGCAATAAATGCAATGCTGGTTATAGTTTCAACAACAACTGCAGTAGCAGTATATACTGCAAGTATGAGAATTGTATCAATGGCAATGATTCCATTAATGGGAATAGCTACTGCCCTTTTAACAGTAGCAGGAGCAGCATACGGTGCCCGTAACTATGAAAAATTAAAAACCAGTTTCACATACAGTATCAAATTCGGATTGGTAATTTCATTGATTTTAGGAGCTCTAACATTTATCTTTGCACCGCAAATCGCATTGCTGTTCTCATATTCTGCAGCAACAGCATATCTTACACCTCAAATTGCATTTGCACTTAGAATATTCTGTTTCTTCTTAATATTCGTACCGTTCGGTATTGCAGGATCATTTGTATTCCAAGGAGTTGGAAAAGGAACATCTTCATTACTAATAACTATCATAAGGTCATTATTTGCTGAAGTAGTCTTTGCATACTTGTTTGGAATAGTGTTAGGTTACGGGGAAATGGGTATTTTTGCAGGAGTAATTATTGGAAGCTTTATCGGTTCCATGTTTGGTTACAGCTGGGCAAGATTATTCATTAAAAAACTTAAAATTAAATTTGGTCATACCGACTAAATTTAATTCTTTTTCTTATTTTAAAAATTTATAAAACATACATACATCTATTTTCAGTTAAATTAACCTACATTAATATTCTTAAAATCATTTCATCACATGTTCCCATTATACTTAAGTAATATTCAACTCCAACACCAACTTTCAAACACAAATCATCACTTATTTATTATTTAATATTTGAATAACTCCCCAATTAACCCCATCTTCCATAAAAGAATTAACAAAAATAAAATATACAATGATTCAACAGCAAATATAAGAGTACTTTCCCATGAACCTAAATGTCCCCTAAAATCCTTTTCAGCACGAAGACAATTCTCATAAATCCCTGAAAAAATCTCTAATACCATACCAAAAATTACTAAAGCACAAAGAAACATGAACTTTGAAAACCCATAATAAAAAACCAAAACACATGCTCCAACAATCAAAAAAATAAATGAAAGACTATTGAAAACATAATACCTAAACATGATATTTTTAACTCTTTCCTGATAACTTAAAGAACGCCTTCTAGAAACTAAAATCCTAAAAAAATCCCTAAAATTCATAAAATACACACCCCACAACAATACACCTAAAAACAAATACTAAAACTCACACAAAAAATATAAAACTTATCTCCCATAATTTAACTTCATCATCACAATAATAAAAATAAACAATAAAACGTAAATTATATAAACAATTGAAATAATTTTATCCATTTTGTTTAAATATTCTCCAAAACCACATTTGTTACAGATATCCTCATTATATGTATCTGAAATTATCAAAAATATTATACCAAAAGTTATTAAAGCAAAATCAAGTATAAACTTTGAGGAATCATTATAAAAAATCAACACACAAATACTGGCAATCAAAAAAATAAACGAAACCCCCGCAAAAACAAAAAATTTAAATATAATATTCATATGTTTTTCAGGATAACTTAAAGAATCACGATTAGAAATTAAAATCCTAAAAAAATCCTTAAAATCCACTTAATTCCCCCCAAGAACATAATAATTGAATAATATTATATTTAATACACCAAATATAAATATTTTAAACAATATTTCAGAATAACCCCATGACCTAAAAAAATAATAAAAATAAAATATAGCTATTTTTAAAGCAAAAACCCACAAACTTATATGAAAACTAAAAATCAATTTTTCTTTTTACAGCAAATAATAATTTAAAATTTAAATAATATCATCCAAATAAATAATAGTTAAGGTGAATATATGAAGATAGTTGTAGCAATTGGAGGATCAATTTTATTAAAAGAATATGACTGTAAAAAATTCCAGGAATATAGTGAAATATTAAAATCATTAGCTAGCGAACATGAAATATTCGTTGTTGTAGGTGGAGGAAAACCTGCTAGAGAATATATTGGAGTTGTTCGTGAACTTGGAGCTGGTGAAGCTCAGTGCGATGATATTGGAATTGAAGTTACAAGAATTAATGCTAAATTGTTATTATCTGCACTTGGAGATGCTGCTTATCAGAAAGTACCTCATAACTTCCAGGAAGCTTTGGAATATTCAGCTACCGGAAAAATAATTGTAATGGGTGGAACAGAACCTGCACACAGTACAGATGCAGTTTCCGCTATTTTAGCAGAATACATCCATGCAGATAAACTTATTAACCTAACCTCTGTTGACGGAATGTATGATAAAGATCCAAACAAGTACGAAGATGCTAAGTTAATTAAAGAAATTACAGCTAGTGAAATGATAGAATTCATCAGCGGAAAAGACACCAAGGCCGGAACCTATGAATTCTTTGATATGACTGCAATTCAAATGATTAAAAGATCATCTCTTGAAACTGTAATAGCTAACGGTTATGATTCTGAAAACTTAATTAAAGCTATTAATGGTGAGGAAGTAGGAACCAAAGTTATCAGCAAATAAATAGGTGATTAAGTGGAAAATCTTATTGATATTGGCCTTAATTTAATGCATCCTTCTTTTAGAAAAAATAGAGAAAGTATAATTGAAGATGCCATTGATGAAGGTGTTTCCAAATTTATAATTACAGGAACCAATGTCAAAGCAAGTCAGATAGCTTGTGAATATGCATCCAATTATCCCGGAACTTTATATTCAACTTCCGGTGTTCATCCTCATGATGCAAAAACATGTGATGACAATACTCTTTTGGAACTGAAAAAAATAGCTAAAAATGATTGTGTTATAGCTATTGGAGAATGCGGTCTTGATTATAACCGTGATTTTTCTCCAAGAGATGTTCAAAGAAAATGGTTTGAAAAACAGGTCGAATTAGCTGAAAATTTAGATATGCCTTTATTTTTACATGAAAGAGAGGCCCACAAAGATTTATATGATATTTTAAAAAAGCATGAAGATGTTTGTGAAAAATCAGTAGTTCACTGTTTTACAGGAACCAAGCAGGAAGCTCAAAATTATATTGATTTGGGATGCTGCATTGGTGTTACCGGATGGATTTGTGATATGGAAAGAGGCAGTGACCTGCAGGATGCTGTAAGTGTAATTCCAACCAACAAATTAATGATAGAAACAGATGCTCCATTTTTAATACCTAAAAACTTTGATAAAAAACCTAAAAGTAATAAAAATGAACCCAAATATTTACCTCATATCCTAAAAACAATTGCTCATTATAAAAACGATTATGATGTAGAAAAACTTGCAAAAGAAGTTACAAAAACTACTAAAGACTTTTTTAAAATATAAAAATATGGTGATAATATGGCTGTAGAACCACATAAACATTGTCCAATTTGCGGAACCCCTATACCTTTAAATGAACTTGTATGCTCTCCAGACTGTCAAAAAGTTTGGGATCAAAGACTTAATCAACAAAAGAAAAGCAGATATATGTTAACTGGAGTTATCATTCTTTTCTTAGCTATTTGGGCAATAATGACTTTCATGAAATAAGTGATAAAAATGATATTAACATCTGCAAACACACTGGAAAATAAGGAAATTGTTGAATATAAAGGTTTAGTAACTGGAGAATCCTTAATCGGTGCTAACATTTATAAAGATTTATTTTCCGGTGTTCGGGATGTTGTAGGCGGAAGAACCTCAAGATATGAAGAAGAAATCCAAAAAGCACGTGATATTGCACTGAACAGTATGGAAGAAAAAGCAGAATATTTAGGTGCAAATGCTATTATCGGATTGAAAATTTCTTACGATAACTTAGGCGGTACTATGGGAAATACAATTCTTGTAACAGCTTACGGTACTGCTATAAAATACGAATAATATGAATCTTAAAGAAAGAATAGAAAATGTGGAAAACTTGAAAGAAGCTATTATCTGCATTTCTTTTGGAACATTTGTTGGTATTTTAACTTATTATATTTTTTTATACTTCCATATTGATATTTATGGATGGAATTTTGGACTTATTTTTGCTCCATTAGCTGCAGGATATGCTGAAACCATATTGGCTAAACGAATAATTGGCGAAGATATTGGAGCCATCAGCGCATTTATTTTATTTCTTGTAACTGTAGTTTACGGTTTTATTATAGCCAATCCTACACTTGGAGTAAATGTAATCACTTTCGGATCAATAATTGTAATTTTACAGGCAGCTCTTCCCACACTTATTAACTATTTCTTTTTAGTTGTTATAATTGGAATAATCTCCTATTTCTTTGGGACATTTAAAAAAATTACAGATTATACCTATTCCAAATTATCTGACATGTATTATAAAATAACAGGAAAGCAAAAACCCATAAGAACTATTGATGCGGAAGTTGTTGAAAATGAACTGGAAAGCAATAAACAAATAAATGATTTGGATTTTATATTCATAACCAGCTCACATCCAATCAATAAAAAAATAGAAATCATAGACCACTTTCATGCAACAGTATTTTTGGAAAGAGATAAAAAACTAATCCACATTGACCCTGAAAAATATGAAAAAGACACTTTAAAAATGCTTAAAAAAGCTAAAGACGGTGTCCTAATCCAAATAGCTAATGAAATTAAAGCTCATGGAGGAAATGGAATCCTGGATTTAAAAATAGAATATGGGTTAATCGGTTTAGGTGGAGACAGTTTTCAAATTACTGCAATGGGAATGGGAGTTAAATTTAAAGATTAAGGAACTACTCCCAGCATTTTAAGTGAAATATACAAAACCACCAAACCAAATATCTGTTTTAATCTTTTTTCAGGAACCTTATGAGCTATTTTTGCACCATAATAAGCTAAAGGTACTGAAAACATTGCGATAACTGCAAAATTAACTAAACTTACATAACCCAATGAATACGGAAACGGATTAACTCCCCAGCCAGATATTATATATGATACGGTCCCTCCAATAGCTGTTAGGCTAATAAATACTGATGAAATTCCGATAGCTTCAATCATTGAAAATCCAAATATTGCAGTTAAAATTAGAATTATAAATACTCCTCCCCCAACACCTAAAAGACCTGAGGAAATTCCAACCAATACCCCTACAACAGCTATGTTTATTAAATTAAATTTGGCTCTAGCTTTTGAAGTCTTTTTATCGGCAGACATCAAGTTACGAATAGCTATAAACAACAATAAACATCCAAATATGATTTTTAATATTTGTGTCGGCAGCATTGATGCAATCAGACCGCCCAATATGCTCCCAACAATACCGAATAACCCCAGTCTTATTCCTGGTTTTAAAATATTGTCCATAACTTTTAAATGCCTGGATGCACCGCTTGTTGCTGTCGGAATAATAATGGCCAGACTGGTTCCAAGAGATATCATCATAGCAAGTGACGGGTCAACTCCAAGATACTCCAACAGGAAATACTGGAATGGAACAATTAAAAATCCTCCTCCAACACCTAAAAGACCTGATGCAAATCCTGCAACAACACCAATTAAAATTAAACCAATGAAATATTCTAATGTAAATATCATAAAAACACGTATTCAGTAAATCTTTTAAATCATTAAAAACTTAAATTAATTTTAATGAAAAGGAATAATATTATATTGGTCGGATTCATATTTATATTATTTGCAGGTGTACTTTTTATAACAGACATCTTCAATCCAATAATAAGGCCAATAACTCGAGTATTTCTAATGGGTTCTTCTAAAGGAAAAGATATTTTATTTTTTGGACTTTTTGGACTGTTTTTAATTTTAAGTCAAACATTTACCCTGAAAAATAAAGATATTGACTCTGACAAATACTTAAAAATAGCTATCTGTGTAGGATGTCTTTTGCTAATTTCAGGAATTATTGCCGAAATCCTGTTTAGGCAGTCTTTAGGAATTCCATTAAATGTGACTTTTATGAGTGAAAGTTCACAGGCTGCAAGTACCAGTATTTTACATACCCATCTGCTGAAATCCATTTTTGGAGAAGCTGTAACCTCCATGATCGGACCGTTTATCAGTAGCGGAATCAATACAGGAGTTGGATTATACGCCTATGTTCCGAATATCGCTAAAACAGCAATCATATTATTCCCTATTTTATTTATATTAGAAATATTGGCCAATCAAAAACGTTTAGCTCCAACAACAATCCTTTTAAGTTTCTTTTCAACCTGTTTACTTATTGGAGCATTAGACGGAGGAATGTTTTCCACACCTTCAATGTTAGGTATTTGTGGACTTTTTTTAGTTTACAGAAACCATTATTATTTCGATTATTATATCGGAGGAGTTGTTTTAAAAAATAAGAAAATATTAAATGATTCCAAAAAAGAATATCCCTACTACAAGGATGCAGGGTTAAGTGAAGTGAAATTCCATCTCCACAGACTACTGCCCTACATTATAGCTATTCTTTTTATAACTTTAAGAATTTCAATAGCTATTTTTGGAGCAAATGATGAATATTACACACTTGAAGTCGTAAATCCTGCAGACAATATTGAACTAAATGATTTTCCAGTAGAAAGTATTCATCATAGTGAAAACAAAACAGTTTATACACTTGATTCCAATTATAATGAATTGAATTTAATCAAGGATTTGAAAATACCTCTAAACAATAAATGTGACTACTACACGATTTCATGGAACATTTACTCATATATTTAATAAAAACTTATAAGTTTTAAAAATTAATATTAACATATGATTTTAAGCATTATTATACCTACATATAATGAAGAAGAATACCTTCCCGTACTTCTAGAAAGTATTAAACAGCAGGATTTCAGAGACTATGAAATAATTGTTGCTGATGCTAACTCTAAAGACAATACTGTAAAAATAGCTGAAGAATACGGATGTATTGTTGTTGAAGGCGGAATGCCTGCAGTAGGTAGAAATAATGGTGCGAAAGTAGCTAAAGGTGAGTATTTACTATTTTTAGACTCTGATTTAAAACTTACCGAAGATTATCTTGCAAAAGTTATCTATGAATTTAAAATGGAAAGATTGGGTATTGCAATTACACAAATGAAACCCCTATCCAAAAAAACAGAAGATAAAATCTTACATGATTTGGCCAATTTGTTTATGATAAGCGTTGAAAAAATAAAGCCACACGGTGCCGGATGTTATGGTATAATAGCTAAAAGGGAATTGCATGAATGCTGCGGCGGATTTGATGAAGAATTAACTTTCGGTGAAGATACAGAATATATTGAAAGATTGGCCAAAAAAGAAAGATTTAAAGTATTGAGAAATGCTAAAATTGGAGTTTCAACAAGAAGGCTTGAAGAGGAAGGACTGGCAACACTAGCTAAGCAATACGGTAAAAGTACTGTAAATGACTTTTTAGGCATTAGAACAGAAGCTTCAGATTTAAATTATGGTTTTGATCATGGAAAAGAACATATAAGCAAACATAAATTAGATAAAATTGCTCTGGAATCTGAAAAATTGGACCGTTTGAAAAACAGCTATGATGAATCCAAACAAAAAATAAACACTGCAAAAGTCTATCTTAAAAAAGCCAAAAAAACAAAAATCAGAGATAAAAAAGTAATTTTTTATTGTATCTGTGGAGAGGGAATGGGTCATGCTATCCGAAGCAGCGTAATAATCGACCGTATAAAAGACAAATATGACGTTTACATTTTCAGCAGCGACCGTGCTTACAAATATTTAAATGAAAAATTTGACAATGTCTATAAAATCGGCGGATTCAACACAGTTTATATAAATAACAAAGTCAGCAATACAAAAACATTAATGAATGCCATTAAACGTAATCCTCTAAACATTAAAGAAGGATATGAAGAACTATATAAAAAAGCAAGAAAATTATCTCCTGACGTTATTGTTACTGATTTTGAAATCTATGCAACAATGGTTTCCAAACTTCTCAGCATTCCATTAATAAGTCTGGACAATATCCATATGATTACCCAAACTGCAATTGACTATCCTCCAAAGCATCAGGGAGAAATGCTAAAAGCAAAAGGTGTAATAAAGTCATATGTAATAAAACCGAAAATACATATTTTAACCAGCTTCTTTTATCCGAAAATCAAGCCTAAAAAAAGGGCGGTGCTCTATCCTCCAGTGATTCGTGAAGATATCTTAAAGCTGGAACCTACAATTGAAAATCACATTATTGTCTATCAGACCAGTAAAGAAAGTGTGAAATTAGTCGAGCAATTGAAATCATTAAATGAAAAATTTATTGTTTATGGATTTAATAAGGACAAAACAGATGAAAATCTGACTTACAAATTATTTAATGAAGATGAGTTCTACAATGATTTAGCCAGTGCCAAGGCAGTAATCTGTAATGGTGGATTTACCTTTATATCAGAAGCCATATCCCTTAAAAAACCAATATACAGCGTTCCAGCTATTGGAAACTTTGAACAAACATTAAACGGATTTTATGTTCAGAAATTAGGTTATGGAGAATATCATGAAAAAATGAGTCCTCAAAAAGTGGAAAAATTCTTAAAAAGGCTCTCCAAATATCAGAAAAAACTAGCTAAAGTTAAAAAAACAAATAACGATGGAATTGTCAATGAATTAATATATCGTATTGAAAAATATAGTAAAAAAAGTTAAAATAGGGTGGTTTATAAAGTTACACCCATTTCAAGTTGTTCTGTTAATTCTTTATACCTGTTTCTTATAGTTACTTCAGTAACACCTGCAATATCTGCTACATCTCTTTGGGTTTTTCTCTCACCCAACAATACAGATGCAATATATAATGCAGCTGCAGCTACACCAGTTGGTCCTCTACCGGAAGTCAAACCTTTTTCCATTGCTTTTTCAATAATTTCAATAGCTCTGGATTGTGCTTCACCAGACAAACCTAATTCACTAGCAAATCTAGGCACATAATCGACCGGAGAAGTTGGAGGTAATTTAATGTTTAATTCCCTTGTAAGGAATCTGTAAGTCCTACCTACTTCTTTTTTAGTAACTCTTGAAACTTCAGCTATTTCATCTAAAGTACGGGGAACATTACAACGTCTGCAAGCAGCATATAAAGAAGCAGCAACTACTCCTTCAATACTCCTTCCACGAATAAGTTTGTTGTCCACTGCACTTCTGTATACTACAGATGCAGCTTCCCTCACACTTCTTGGAAGACCTAATCTTGAAGAATCTCTGTCCAGCTCACTTAATGCAAATGCCAAGTTACGTTCTGTAGCACCAGAAATCCTAATTTTTCTTTGCCATTTCCTTAATCTATACCATTGTGCTCTGTTTCTTGCAGGAATATCACGACCATAAATGTCCTTATTCCTCCAGTCAATCATAGTACTTAAACCTTTATCGTGAATGGTGTAAGTGATTGGAGCTCCAACCCTAGTACGTTTATCTCTTTGTTCGTGGTCAAATGCCCTCCATTCAGGACCCATATCCACTAGATTTTCATCAATAACTAATCCACAGTGAGCACAAACTACTTCTGCCCTTTCATAATCACCAATTAATTCTGTGGAACCACATTCCGGACATACGGTTTGTTTATCTTTATCATAAACATCACCTTGCATAATTTCTTTTTCTGTTCTTTTATGTCCGACCTTTTTAGGGATTTCGTTTACTTTTTGTTTCGTGTTTTCACCCTCCTCTTCCTAGGTTTCTTAGATTTTGGTCTTGATACAAATAGTTTTTCACCATAGTTTCTCTTGATTTTATCTAAATTAGCAGATTTAAATAATTTAATTGAAACATACGGACTTTTAGTAGGTCCAAAAACATAGCTAACCTTGCCTATTTTAGTTTTATCGCTATTAAAAACAATACCACCAGGACTAGGTGTTTTAGATGATCTAGCTATTAATTTTCCAGAATTTGCAATATGCAAACTATTTCCTAAAACTTTCATAAAAAATCAATCATAAAATAATCTGTATCAACTATTAATATGCATGTGATAATATATAAATGTATCGATATATTTATATATCAATAAAATTTGCTATTTAAATGTTTTACTATTTAATTGTCCTAAACACTATTTTAACCCAGCAGCCTGAGACAAAGTTTTACCACCATTAATAGCATCAATGATACCTAATTCCTTTACTTTAATAGCTAATGTTTGAGTCATGACCTGTTTAAACAAAGACTGAGGAATAATAACAACGCCAGTTTCATCACCATAGAAAAAGTCACCTGGTTGAATAGTCATATCCCCAACAGAAATATCCACATTGATTTCTCCCAATCCTAAAGCACTTCCTGCATTTGGAGCATAATCACAAGCAAAAATAGGATAATCCATATAATACAGAGCATCCAAATCTCTGACAGACCCATAAATTACAGTAGCTTTAACACCATTAGCTTTAGCACAGGTTGAAGCTAATTCACCCCATACAGACATGTCAGAATTATTGGTTTTAATAAATAATATATCTCCATCATTAGCTTCATCAATAGCTAATGCGGAAGTTCCCCAATCATCACTGTTGGTTTTGCAGGTAGTAATTCTACCCCAAACCCTTAATCTGTTAATAGGTTTCAATTCTTTGATAACACCTGATCTTCTTGAAATTCCGTTATATGCATCGGAAATTTGGCAGGTGGAAACACCTTCAAGTAAAGACTTCAAGTTAATATAATTTTTATAGTTTTTTTTATTGAAAACCAAATCTTCAATGGATATTTCACTTAAATCTATATCTTCCACATCAATTTTCTTATTTAAGTCTTTTTTATTGTGTAATAAATCACTAGGTGTTACTGACATTAAATCACTTCTCTTAATTAATATATAGATATATGTAAGAACCGCTTAAAAAAGATTTTTCAAAAAATTTTGACATAACTAACTAATTATATATATTAGTATTTTCAAAATACTTAATGAAGTATAAAAAAATACTCACAATTATACTTAAAGAGTTTATTTACATTCATTATTACAATTTAATTATTATTCAATTTAAAAACAAAACAGGAGCAATTAATATTACTAACTAAATATAATCTTAAAAAATAAAGAAAAATAGCTAATATGTTCTATATAGGCTATAAATGAAATTAGTAATATGCTCAGTAGATTTTAACTCTTTTTAGTGTATAAAAGATATCTTAACTAAAAGATATTAGATATGTTTATCAAGATTATTTCTTAAAATACCCAATTTTTAGAAAGATAAGAAAATAAGCCAATAAAAATAAAAAGGAGGCTTAACAATGGGAAAAGGAGAAGAATTAACTACAACAAAATACTTAATTCATGCACAAATTAATGCAAATGGTATTGTAGAAAAACCAGATGTAGTCGGTGCAGTATTTGGACAAACAGAAGGATTATTAAGTAATGATTTAGATTTAAGAGAACTTCAAAGAACTGGAAGAATCGGCAGGATTCAGGTAATGATCCATTCCAATGGTGGAAGAGCTAAAGGAGAAATTGTAATTCCATCCAGCTTAGACAGAGTTGAAACCGCCATTCTTGCAGCATCACTTGAAACAATTAACCGTGTTGGACCCTGTGAAGCAGAAATTCACACAGTTAAAGTTGAAGATGTAAGAGCAGTTAAAAGAGAACAGGTTGTAAACCGTGCAAAGGAAATCTACAAAAACATGATTGAAAGTGCCAGCCCTGCAAGTATGAGAATGATTGAAGAAGTAAGAGAAGCAATGCGTGTTCATGAAATTTCAGAATATGGTGAAGACAGATTGCCAGCAGGTCCAAGCATACACACTTCCGATGCAATTATTGTGGTAGAAGGTCGTAGCGATGTATTGAACTTACTTAAATACGGCATCAAAAATACTGTAGCTGTTGAAGGAGTCAGTGTTCCACAATCCATAGGAAACCTAAGTAAAAAAAGAACAACAACTGCATTTGTAGATGGAGACCGTGGTGGAGAACTTATTTTAAAAGAACTCCTGCAAATCGGAGATGTTGACTATATTACACGTGCTCCTAAAGGTAAAGAAGTTGAAGACCTTGAAAAAGATGAAGTATTGGTTGCCCTAAGGGACAAAGTTCCTACAGCACAATTTTTAGCTAATCACAATATATTAAGTGAATCTGACAGCAAAAACTCCCATAAAAAACATAACGGCAAACACAACAACAAACATTCAAATAACAAACATCAACAACACGAAACTAAAGTCAAAGAAGAAGTGCAAATTGAAGAAATTCCTATTGAAGATGACGAAACAAAATTAATGAAAGACATGTTAAAAGAATTTGAAGGCAGCGGCTGTGGAGCTATACTGGACGAAGCTTTAAACATGACTCAGGAAGTGGAAGTTGAAAACATTTATGAAGAAATTAAAAATATAGAAACAAGTGCAGACACAGTTATTTTTGATGGAATCATAAGTCAGAGACTTGTTGATGTTGCTTCATTAAAAGGAATTAAAAGATTAGTTGCATTTAGATCCATGAACATAGTTAAAAAACCGGATAACTTAAAAATAATAACCATGGATTAATAAGGTGTCCTAATGGAAACATATGATTTTAAAAATGAGATTATAGACAAAAACGGGAATAAAATAAATATTCTCGACGTTTATAATTTTAATAAAATAAAAGAAAGTTACATAACTTCTTTAAAGAACAACAACTATTCACAAAACACCATCAAAACCTATTCATCAATAATACATAAATTTACTACTTATCTAAAAAATCAAATAGCTATTTATAATGAAAAAGAGTTCATAAAATACTTCAATAGCTATATACTCTATTTAAAACAAGTGAAAAATGTTAGTCAAAATTACATTTACCTGGTTACGGTAGTTGTCAAGAAGTTTCTTGAGTTTAACAATATTCATTTCTTAGATTCAATTACAACACCAAAAAGAATTAAATCACCACCTAATTTTTTAACACAAAAAGAAGTAAAACAACTTCTGGACAGCATTACATGGGATGAAAATTCAGATAGTGATTTTCGCATCATTACCAAACTACGGGACAAACTGATAGTGACCCTATTATATTCATCAGGACTGCGTGTTTCTGAACTTATAAACTTAACTGTAGACAATGTAAATTTTGAAGGAAAACAGTTATCCATTATAGGCAAAAACAACAGCAGAGTTATTTTACTTGATGAATCAACCAAACAGTTAATACAAAAATATTTGGAAAAAAGAACACAGAAAAGCAATTATCTGGTAGTTAACAAAAGCGGAAATCCATTAACTCCACGATATGTTCAGCTAATGATAAAAAAATACGGAAATGAAAGCGGCATCGAAAAGAAAATAACACCTCACATTTTACGCCATTCCTATGCAACACATCTATTTGAACAGGGAGTGAATATCAAGATAATTCAGCAACTGCTTGGACACAGCAATTTGTCCACAACCCAAATTTACAGTCAGGACGCCAATAATTAACTCTTTTTTGCAATGTGCTTGTACAAAAAATTAAATAGTAAAAATGATAAACATATTAAAGTATGATGATTTAAAAATCAAGGAGGAATACTATGAATATGAATAATTATTATACTGCTAGAAAAAACATATTCCAAGGAATACGCGAATCTAGCACTGTCGCTAAAATATTAATGTCATTTTTAATGGCTTGTTTTACAGGTTTAATGGCTCAAATTATCATTCCACTCCCATGGACTCCTGTGCCAATAACTGCACAAACATTTGCAGTGTTATGCTCCGGATTAATACTCGGTAAAAGATACGGCTGTTTAAGTCAAATTTTATATGTTGCTCTTGGTGCAACTTGTGTACCATGGTTTGCTAGTATGAGTGGTGGAATAGATGTTCTTCTTGGATCCAATTGCGGATACTTTATAGGATTTATTCTTGCATCCTACTTTATCGGTACTATAACTGACAAATATGCAGATGCACGTAACTTCACTAAAATGGCAGCAGTTATTGGAGTAGCTAACTTTGCAATAATTTACATTCCAGGACTTGCCGGATTAGCTTTATGGGCTTACATGAGCCAAGGTGCAATGCTTTCAATCTCTGAATTATTAATTATGGGATTCATTCCATTTATTGTTGGAGATATTGTAAAAATATTAGGTGCAGCATCTGTTTCTAAAGTATTTTTACCAAAAGAATAAATAAGGTTTTTTAACCTTTTCTTTTTTTATTTACTGATATTATGAAAATTAAATTAAGAGGACATCACTTGTTATGTCTTCAGGGATTTCAGGGTTATGGATACAATGACAGTTTTGTTAAAAATATGACATATATAAATAACCTGAGAAAATCTGAAAATACAACTATTACCATTACAAATAAAACTGATGATATCTGCAGATGCTGTCCAAATTTAAAAAATGACCTTTGCGGAAATGAAAAACAGAACGCAGAAATCATAAAGATGGATAATGAAATCCTATCCAAAATAGATAATAGTAAAGAATATGATGCATTAAAGCTATTTAATGAAACTAAACATATTTTTAACAGCAAAAATAGTGTCAAAGATATATGTGAAGACTGCTGTTGGCATGAAAAATGTCTATTTTATAAAAATTTAAAATAAACCGATATATTTATATACTACTTATCAAATAAATATAGAATGTTGTACTACTGGTACAAACAAAATATAGTCCCGTAGGGTAGTGGTAATCCTTCTAGGCTTTGGACCCGGAGACGGCGGTTCGACTCCGCTCGGGACTATTTTTAAAAAAAACTTTTTTTGCTTGATATTTTATGGAAAAATTACTTCTTATTGGAATAAATACTCGAAGTATGATTGAAAGCGGACTAAAACTAAATTATACTATTTATTCAACTAGCTATTTTTCAACATCCGATGTTCCGTCAATTGAAAACCAGAAAATAATATTGGATGAAAGTATTAATCCTGACTGCGGTGTTTTTGAAGATAAATTCAGCAGCGAAAATATTTTAAATGTTTCCAAAGACTATCTTGATGAGGTAGATTATATTATTCCGATTTCAGGAATTTCACCAAATGATTTTGAAAAAAAACATCAAAAAAAGATTCTGGGAAATAAAGACATCAGCAAAGTTGAAGACAAATACCGATTTTATAAAGAAATCCGAAACGAATTTTTAACTCCTGAAACTTTTTATGTGAATGATGTAGATGAAGCTGTTGAAATTCAAAAAAATAATCCTGAAGTTCAATATATTGCAAAACCACTTAAAGGATCAGGAGGATATAACACAAACTTATTAAATAATCAATCACAACTTCAATTAAACTGTGATGAAAAACTGATTGTTCAGGAATATATTGAAGGTATAAATTTAAGTTCTTCAGTATTGGCCAGTGAAAATGAAGCTGAAAACATTGTAAATTCAAGACTGCTAACCCAGCATGACTTTGAAAAAAACAGCCAGTTCAAATATGTTGGAAATATCCTTCCCCTAACCGAAAAATCAATATTGGCACCTGTAAAAAATACTGATGCAATAAACAGAGAAATGGCAGATACTTCTGAAAAACTAATCCGAAAATTTGAATTAATCGGATCAAATGGTGTAGATTTTATTTTAAATAAAAACGGATTATATGTAATTGAAATAAATCCCAGAATTCAGGGAACATTTGAATGTGTCCAGCAAGCTTTAGGAATCAATATGCTTGAAGCACATATCAAAGCCTGCCAAAATGAAATAATATCTATTGACAAAGCGAAATATTACAGCTATAAAAAAATAATATACTCCCCCAAAACAGTAAAGTATGAAAAAATAGATTTAAACAACCTTTATGATATGCCTCATCTCGGATCAATTACACAAAAAGATGAGCCGTTACTTACAATCATAGATAAAGATAAAGATTTTGATAAGTTATATGAAAAAGTAGAATTATCTAGCCAAACTGTAAATAAGCTAGCTAATAAATCCCAATAAGTATAAAATAAATATAATTGTACCTATAGTTATCATAAACGTTACTATTATCATAGATCTAGTTAACCAGATAAATAATTTCGCCTTATTGTCAGGGTCCTTTAAAAATTGGTCTATAGGGTTACGTTGCATAAATACACCTCTTTCTAGAATTTTCCAGTAATTAAAAATTTTTACAATAACTAATAAAAATAACTTTTTTTAAATAAATAAAGCCTAACAAAGTTTAAAATTTAAAATAAATAATAAAAATAGATAGAAAATGAAGAAGTTAAGTAAAACTTAAGCTTCTACTTCAGCAGCTTCTTCTTCAATAGCTGCTTCTTTAGCCTCATTATCTTTCTTCTCGATAGTGGACCTGATCATTTTCAATCTAACAAAGTTTTCCCTTTCCATTTCCTGGAGTCTCATATCAATATATTTTTCAGTGTTTTCGAATCTTGGAATCATAATATGCTCTAACGCATTTACCCTACGTTTAGTAGCCTCAATTTCTTCAGCAAGTAAAAAAATAGTTTTTTCCACTTCACCAAGTTCAATTAAGAATTTAATAGATTCTTCAAATTTCTTAGCAGCTTCATCTAATTGTATAGTGGTGTCAGAAAAGCTGTAACCTCTGTCAATAATGGATCTTTCTTCCATTTTAACATTGGTTACAGGAACTGATACACCCATAACACTTCTAGATTTAATATCTACATCGATAGATTCTTTAACTGATAAAGATGCTTTCCTAACAGCTAAGTCACCCATAGCTATTTGAGCTTCAAGTAAAGCTTCATTAGCTTCTTTTAAGCTTCTTTCAGCAGCTTCACGAACACCTTTGACACGATCCAAAATATCAAAAAACTCTTTGATTAAAGCATCCCTTTTCTCTTTGAGTAAACCATGCCCTTTTACAGCGAGTTTAGTTCTATTTTTAAGAGATAATAATTCCATCCTTGTTGGATTTATTCCATCTATAATATCTTGTGCCATTTAATCACCCGTTATATGAATGAGCTTATTCTTTTGGAAGGTATTGTTCAATAAATTCTTCTTTAACACGTTTAAGTTCAGATTTAGGTAAGATTTTAAGTAAGTCCCAACCAAGATCTAAGGTTTCAATGATAGACCTATCTTCGTCTTTACTTTGAGTAATGAATTTACCTTCGAATTCTTCAGCAAATTCTAAGAATTTTTGATCCCTTTCGGTAAGAGCTTCTTCCCCTACAACAGCAACTAAGTCTCTTAATTCACGACCACCTGCATATGCAGAGTAAAGTTGGTCAGATACACCACTGTGATCATCACGAGTTTTGTCTCCACCGATACCACCACTCATCAAACGAGAAAGTGATGGAAGTACATCTACAGGAGGATAAATACCTTTCCTGTTGAGTTCTCTGCTTAATACAATTTGTCCTTCAGTAATATAACCAGTTAAATCTGGAATTGGGTGAGTAATATCGTCTTGAGGCATAACTAAGATAGGCATTTGAGTAATAGAACCTTCTTTACCATCAATACGTCCTGCTCTTTCATATATGTTAGCTAAATCAGTATACATGTATCCCGGATATCCTCTTCTTCCAGGTACTTCATCCCTAGCTGCGGAAATTTCCCTTAATGCTTCACAGTAGTTGGTCATATCAGTTAAAATTACCAATACTTGCATACCTAAAGTAAATGCGAAATATTCTGCAGTAGTTAAAGCCATTTTAGGAGTTAAGATTCTTTCAATAGCTGGGTCATCAGCTAAGTTCATGAATACAGTTACTTTTTCAAGAGCTCCGGTACGTTCGAAATCTCTCATAAAGAAGTTAGCTTCTTCGTGAGTAATACCCATAGCAGCGAATATTACTGCAAACTCTGCATCGTCCCCAAGCACTTTAGCTTGTCTTGCGATTTGAGCTGCTAATTCGTTGTGAGGTAAACCAGAACCTGAGAAAATAGGAAGTTTTTGACCTCTTACTAAAGTGTTCATACCGTCAATGGTAGAGATACCAGTTTGAATAAATTCTTCAGGGAATTCACGAGAAGCTGGGTTCATTGGACTTCCATTAATATCTAATTCTTCATCAGGAATTATTTCTGGTCCGCCGTCAATAGGTTTACCGATACCATTGAACATACGACCCATCATATCTCTAGATACACCAATTTTAGCAGTTTGACCGGTGAATCTAGCTTTAGTATTTTTAGTGTTTAAGTCAGTTGTTCCTTCGAACACTTGAATAACTGCAACATCGTCAGTTACTTCAAGAACTTGTCCACTTCTTTTTTCACCATTAGGTGTTTCGATATCTACAATTTCGTTGTAACCTACGCCTTCTACACCTTCAACAACCATTAAAGGACCGGAGACTTCGGAGATTGTAGTATATTCTCTTGTTTTAATATTTGTGTTCATATTTAAGCCTCACTGCATTGTTTAGTAATAGCTGCTTGAATTTCTTCACATTTAGCTGCAAATTCGTCTTGTGGAATGTATTTCATTTTACCAATTTCTTCTTTAACAGGTAATGCTACTATGTTTTGAATAGGAACTCCCCTGCCAACAGCTGCAAGAGCTTCTTTATGGAATAATAAAATAGTTTTTAACATATTGTATTGTTTGACAGGTGGACAATATGTATCAATGTCATCAAATGCATTTTGTTGTAAGAAATCTTCTCTTAACATACGAGTAGTTTCTAAAGTAGCTTGGTCAGCTTCAGGTAATGCATCAGGACCAACTAATTGTACAATTTCTTGAAGTTCTGATTCTTTTTGTAATAAAATCATAGCTTGATCACGAGTTTCTCTCCAATCAGCAGCTACATTTTCAGCCCACCAGCCTTCAATACTGTCTACATATAAGGAATAACTTTGTAACCAGTCAATTGAAGGGAAGTGACGTTTATCTGCAAGAGATGCATCTAAAGCCCAAAATACTTTACAGATACGTAAAGTGTTCTGAGTAACAGGTTCAGATAAGTCCCCACCAGGAGGTGATACAGCACCAACAACAGTAATGGAAGCTACATCAGAAGTAGTACCAATAGTGTTTACTCTTCCTGCTCTTTCATAGAATTGAGCAAGTCTGGATGCTAAGTATGCAGGGTAACCTTCTTCCCCAGGCATTTCTTCAAGTCTTCCGGAAATCTCCCTCATAGCTTCAGCCCATCTTGAGGTTGAATCAGCCATAAGTGCTACATCGTAACCTTGGTCACGGTAATATTCAGCAATAGTAATACCTGTGTATACACATGCTTCACGAGCTGCTACCGGCATGTTTGAAGTGTTTGCAATAAGAACAGTTCTGTCCATTAATGGGTTTCCAGTTTTAGGGTCATCAAGGTATGGGAATTCAGTAAGTACTTCAGTCATTTCGTTACCACGTTCTCCACATCCAATATAAATAACAATATCTGCGTCTGCCCATTTAGCTAATTGCTGTTGGGTAACAGTTTTACCTGATCCGAAAGGACCTGGAATAGCTGCTGCTCCACCTTTAGCTACTGAAAAGAAAGTATCTTGTGCTCTTTGACCAGTTACAAGAGGTACATCAGGGTCCAATTTATCTACATATGGACGTCCTTTCCTTACAGGCCATTTTTGAAGCATTTGGATTTTTTCGTCACCTTTATCAGTTGCAACTTCAGCAATGTCTTCTAATACTGTGTATTCACCTTCAGAAGCAATGCTTGTTAATTCACCTTCAATCATTGGAGGAACTAATATTTTTTGTAAAACTGCAGAAGTTTCTTGTACTTCACCAAGAACATCTCCACCTTTAACTTTGTCTCCAACTTTAGCTACTGGTTTGAATGTCCATTTTTTCTCTTTACTGATAGATTCTGCATCTACTCCCCTAGCAATGAAATCACCAGATTCTTCTCTGATGAGTTCTAAAGGCCTTTGAATACCATCAAAAATGGAACCCATTACACCAGGACCAAGTTCTACAGACAATGGACCTCCAGTACTTTCAACTACTTCACCTGGTTGAATACCAGCTGTTTCTTCATATACTTGAATGGTAGCGGTGTCACCTTCAAGCTCAATAATTTCCCCAATGAGCTTTTGTTCACCTACTCTAACCATTTCATACATCTGAGCTCCTCTCATACCATCCGCGATAATAACAGGCCCAGCAATTTTAATAATTTTTCCTTCGATAATCATTTAACCATCTCTACCCCAATAACTCTTTTGATGAGATCTGCCATTTGATCAGATGATCCTTCAGAGGACCCGTCTTTATCAGGTATCTCAATTATCATTGGTAATACACTAGAACCAATTTTCCTATTAATATGATTTCTAATTTCGTTAGCTAATACTTGAGTAATAATTATAATTGAAATTTCTTCATCTAAAATTTTATCAAAAGCTGCGACAGCTTCTTCAGCAGAATTAGCTACTTCTGCTCTTTTAACTCCACCAAGTCTAAAACCTGATACAACATCAATATCTCCAATAATTGCTACAGAACTCATATTAACATCTCCATAATTTTAGAGTTAGGGAATCCAGCTTCTCTTTTTGCTCTTGCAATAATTTTTAAATTTTTAATTTCAGTTTCTTTTTGACTTACATAACCAATAATTGGACCAATTCCTAATGGTTTTTTCATAGATAAAGATTTTGCACTTTTTGACAAGTAAGCATCTAAAGCTTTTTCAAATACTGCAATGGAAGCATTTTCATTATATTTAGCCATAGCATCAGTTAATACATCAGAGTATTTTGTGCCTTCTAAACCGGATATTACATTTGTAACATCAGGAGATTCCATTAAATCTTTAAGTTTCCATTCACGTAATTGGTAACCGTCTTCTAATATATAAGGAGCAATATCATCATAAGACAAATTGTCTTTTTTTGCCCTTATAATCAATTTAAGATTAGCTATATCTACTTGAGTTCCAACATATGAGAATAAAATTTGTTTATTTTCATCAGCAGGAACATTGGAAGAACGTAATAAACTTTCTAAATAATATTTATCTAAAGCAGATTCTAATGCAAGAACCATACCACTATTTTCGTATTTTGGAAGAGCATCTTCTAATACAGCAGCATATTCTGTGCCGTCCAAACTTGTAACTACATCAGTTACTCCGTCAGCATCAATTAAAGAACGTAAATCTTCATATAAAACTCCACGTGGAATTAATAAATCTTCAGTTTCTTCTTCAGTAAGGCCAACTTCTTTAGCAGTTAAAAGACTTTTAATGTTATTAATATCAGTTTTTTTAGACATTACAACAAAAGAACTTCTAATTTCCTTTGGAGCAATTCTTGCTACAAATTCATAAGTATCAGCACATTGAATATCTAATGCTTTATCAACAGGATATTCTTCTAATACGTCAGCATAATCAGGAACACCTTTAAGATAATTTTCAAATTCGTGAACATTGTTTGTTTCAACAATTTCAGATAATTGTTTTTCATCAAATAATCTTCCTTTTCTTGCACGTACGCTTGCACTAGGAGTAAGATATGGATAAATATCCAAAATTGGTCTAGATGTAATGATTACGACTATTGCACCTATAACGATAACAGCAATTACACATAAAACTAAGAAAGTTTCATTTGTAAGACCTGCTGAACTAATAAGTGTTGCAATTTCATCAGCCATAATTTATCCTCCTAATTTTTAAATAAAACATTAGCAACTTCACTACGTAATAATCCTTTAAATCTATCTAGTCTAGATTCGATAGTGTTATTTACTTCAATGTCACCATTTCTAGTTTTGAGTATAGCTCCACCAATAGCATCAATAGGTTCACCTAATACTAAGGTTGTGCTTACACCAGTTTTAGTTGCAAGGTCTGCAGATAATTTTTTCAAATGACCTTCAACTTTCGCAACATCAGATTCTTTAACTTGAACGATTAAATCTCCACCACCAAGTTCTTCAGTAGCTTCTTCAATCATTTTTATTAAGGATTCTGAATATTCTGCATCATCACTAGAAGCTTTAGCTTTTAAATCTTCAGTAGCTTTAGCAAAAGCTGCTTCAATGACTTCTTCTTTAGCTCCTAATTCTGCTCTACGAGCATTCATCTTAGCTTCGGAAATAATTTGCTGATATTTCATATCAGATTGTTTTTTACCATTATCTAAAATTTTATTCTTTTCTGCTTCAGCAGTTTTTTCAGCATCACTATTAATAGTTGCTATTTCTGCTTGTGCATCTTGAATAATTTTATCAGCTTTCTCCTGGGCTTCAGACTTAATGCTTTCAACAATTTTATTTGTGCCTGAGCTCATACAGATTGCCTCCTTAACCTAATATTCCACCGAATACCATAAGTAAGATTGCAATCAAGAATCCATAAATAGCCTGAGTCTCTGGCAATGCAGAGAAAATAATACCTCTAGCAAACATGTCGTTATCTTCTGCAACTGCACCTACAGATCCAGCTGCTGCCATACCTTGCCCTAAACCGGAACCTAATCCAGCGAAACCAATTGCTACTCCAGCACCAATAGCTGCTAAAGCAGTACCTAAAGCAATATCCACCATATTTAATTCACCTTTGAATAATAATTAATTTTGATATATTTAAATAAAAAATTTTAATTTTTAAGTTTTGTAAAAGTTCTGTTTGCTTTGAAAGCTTGGAACTTGTTTTTACCTTCCATATAGAACTGTGAAAAGAACTCCACGTAATGAAGACGTAAAGAGTTAATAAATGCACCTAAAATTTGGAACAAGAAGTTTGCAATATGTCCGAATATAAATATGAAAATTGCAAGAACAATACCAATAACTGGAATCATATCATTACATAAGTTAGTTAAGATATTTACAGTCATAGCAATACCTCCTGTAGCTAAACATAATGCTAAAAGACGAGCATAAGACAAGACATCTCCCATAAATCCGAAAACATCCATAACTCCATAAGCTCCATTAGCGTATATTAACATAGCAAGACATGCAATTATTAAAACTGCTCCAATTCCATATCCGATTATACCTATTGCAGGCATCATAAATCCTAATACTAAAAATATAATACCGGCTTCTAAAACAAACCAGCAAAGCTGAGATCCAATAGCTTCTTTTATTTCTCCGTATCTGAAATTATTGATAGCTCCAATAATAAAACCAATATTAGTATAAATTATACCAATAGCTATTGCTATTATTAAAATAGTATCTGGATGTACAAAAGCTTCAACAGCAGGCACAACAGTAGGCAACTTATAATTCAACATTCTTTCTGTGAAATCTCCTAACAAACCATTAGTTAGAAGACCCAATATAATTGCCCAAATACCACATGCTGTAAGAATATAACCGAATGATTTCATTGTATCATTGAGTTTACCCATACCCCTTACTAAAACAACACCTATGATAGCTACAATAGCACCATAAAATGCATCAGTTAAACAGTACCCGAATAAGAACGGGAACACAACTGCTACAAAGAATGTTGGATCTATAGCATTATATCTTACTGGAGAATACATATCCACAAGAACCTCATAAGGTTTTACATAACCTTTATTAGTTTGTAAAATAGGTACATCTTCATCATCAGTACCTTCAACATCAATTAATTCAAAGGTACAATGTCCATCAGAACTTTTTTCTACTAATTGCTCAACTTTATCAGTATCTTTAACAGGTACCCATGCTTCTAACATATAGGTATCTTTTGTTTGAACAAAAGCAGCAAGTATTTCATTCTTTTCTTTTTCATTTTCTAATTCTTCTTTAAGAGATAAAATATCGTCATCCCATCTTTCAGCAATAGCTCTTAAATCACTTTTAGCTGAATTACGTTCAGATTCTATTGTTACCAATCTAGAATCAGCACTTGAGATAATTTGCTGTGGAGTTCCCTCAACATTGGAAACTTCAACTCTCTCAAAGTCAAATTTACGAAGTGTTGAATAAACATCTTCGCCGAATTCTTTTAAAGTCACTACGATAATATTTGCAGTTTCTTTATCATCATTAGGGACTATAAAAACATCTAATTCATCAGTCAATTTACTTAAGTTACTTTCAATTTCTGAAGCAGACTCAGCATTAATCCTACCAACAGTTATGGAAGTGTACTTAGAATCTTTTAAAAGAGCCAAGTCCATGTCTAAATTATATAAACGCTTAGCTAAACTTTTATTAGAAGTCAATACACTTGTTTCAGAGTCGAGTGCGGAAAATTTACCTTCAATAACTTTTGTTTCACTTTCAACTTGAGCCAAAAGGTCTTCTGCTTTATTTATTAAAGCTTCAGTATCTAAATCCCCAACTTCTTTTTGAATAGGCATTTCTGGACTAATAAAAGACTTTATTGTGTCTTTGATCCCATGGCCTTCGGATAAAGAATTTCCTAATAGTTCAGAAATAGCACTTGTTTTCATTAAAAGTGAAGATAACTTACCAGTGAAAGCAGATGCTTTTGAAGGAGTTACTAACTCCGCTAATTCAGGATCTTGCTGAATACTATCAGAAATCTCGTTGATTTGTACTAATCCTTGTTCGTGGAGTGCACTAACAGTAGGGGATATGTACTCATCAAGAGTAACGATTCTAATTTTACGCATTCTAGCTGTCTTGAACATTAATCTCACACTATAAAACATTTTTGACAATAATAGAAGCAGCATCATCTACATTTGCCATAGCTTTTTCTTTTAAGGAAGCTACATTAGCTTCTCCATCTTTAGCAATAGATTGTGCTTCTTTTTTAGCTTTGTCTTCTGCATCAAAAACAGTATTTTTAGCTTCTTCTTCTGCTGCTTTTTTTGCCTCATTTATAATATTTTCAGCATTTATTTTTGATTCATTTATCATGTCCACAGATTTGGACTCTGAATCAAGAATAAGTTGTTCAGCATCAGATTCAGCTTTTTTTATCATTGCGATAGCTTCTGATATCTCTGCCATAATTAATCACCATGGTATATTAATCTTTATTGGGAAGCATATATATCTTTTACGATTTATATTTAACATGACCTAATTCACTGATTTAAGGAAAAATAAAAGAATAATCGAAAAATTAAGACAATAAACAACATAAAGACATTGAAAATTACAATTTGTTCAGAAATTTTTAAATAAATATAGCGTATATTGAGCAATGTTTAATTTTAAAAGTAAAATTTTATACAGTCTGATAACGGTGCCATGAACATGTGAAATGTTAAAAAAAAGAGGAGTTACCTATAAAAATATTTTAAAATACTCATAGGTAATTTTTGCAGATATGCCAATACAGCTATTACAACAATAGCAAGGCCAATAATACCTAACAAATAGTTATACGGAGTAGCAAGTAAAGTATAACCGCTTATTCCAATAATAATTCCTTCAAAAAAGAAAACTGCCTTAGCCCATTGCGGTTTAGCAACAATAACAATATAAGCAATTCCAATTAAAACTAAAATAATTGCACTAGCTATACTGTCATTAGTTATTGTCTGAGTAAATAAAGGACGAACTCCTAAAAATATTACCAGAACAGCTAACAGAATTCCCAATAATTTAATATTCTTAACTTTAATCATAATTATTTCTTTTAAACTTTATAATATTTATATTATAATAAAATATAATAGTAGATAAAGGTGATGAAAATGGACAGAAGCGTATGGACTATTAACAACAAACATTTTACATTAATCCTAGATGCAAAAACAGAAAGCGGAAAAGTTAGTGACAGAAAATTCAGTCCAGGAGAAGACATCTGGACTAATGAAATACCTCAGCTTAAATTTGAAGATGAAAATACCCAAAAGGAATATGATAATTTCATATCAGATTTGCTGATGTTATTGTCAGAACCTAATGTTGATCAGGTCTTTATTGATGCTAAAATAGGTGAAGAATCAGAATATGATACTTCAGCCACTTATGAACCAGTAATAATAAGAAAAATAGAAGATTATGAAGTAGAAAAAATTATAAGTTAATCTTAAAACATGGCATTAGCTTTTTCCAATACTTCATCAATAGTATTAAATTCCAAAGCATCTCCAGATTCGGCTTTGGTTTCGGTTGTTATTAAAACATTCGGACTTGTCCAAAGTAAAGAATATGCCAGATATGCAACATTAGCTATAAGCATAGGCATAAACAGGAATAATCCAATGAATAAAAAGAACATATGTGCTGCATAATTTCCATACCTTTTCTTTTTCATTAAAATATAATGATTTTCCTGCTGAGTAATTTTAAATTTCTCTTGAGCCAATTCCTCAGAAATATTATTCATTTCCTTGGAATTATCTGCTTTTAATATAAACAATTTCATTATAATCTAAATATATTCAACAAATTCATCAATTTCTTTTCTTGGAGTGTCTCTTGGTTCTGCATTTCCATATCCCAAAGGAGTAAACAATACAGGAACTTCATTATCATTTAAATTTAAAAATTCTCTGGCCTTATCAGCTTTAAATGCTGCAATGTAACAGGTTCCAAGTCCAACATTAGTAGCTGCCAAAATAATATGGTCCATTACAATAGTTGCATCAATATCAGCTATATTCTTTCCGTCCCAAGGTCTTGTCCATGCTTCATCAACATTAGCTACAACACATAATACATAAGGAGCTTCCACAAACCATTTAGCCCCATAAATTTCAGACAAAGATTTTTTATTTTTTTTAGTGTCAATTACAAACACTTTAAAAGGCTGGTTATTCACTCCTGTCGGAGCTATTGTAGCTGCTTTCAATACATATTCAAGTTTTTCATCTTCAACTTCCTTGTCCAAATATCCTCTTACACTATACCTTTTATTAATTACATCATCAAAATCCATATTATCTACCTCCCAGGACCGTCATAAACAATGTCGTCAATGTCACAAAAACGTCTAAATTCCTCTTCATCAATAGTTTCTTCATGAATATGAGCAATAATGCCCGGAACACGGCCAATAATAAAGACCCCCAATCCTAATTTTGGGTCAAAACCTAAATCAGACAAAATTGCTGCATTTGCCCCGTCAACATTTAAACGAATGTTTTTCTTTTGATAAAGCAAATCTTCAATGGCCAATGCCAATTTAGTATGGGGACCAACACATCCTTCTTTTATAACAAGTTCCATTAATTTATCTGCTCTTGGATCAGCATTATGATATCTGTGTCCAAAACCAGGAATTTTAGTATTTTTAGAGACAATATATTCATTGTATAAATCAATAGCCAAACTAGCTATCTGTTTATTGTCAATATCTGCATCTCCGGTTAACATTAAAGAGTCAATCTTGGACTGGTATAACTCCATGGTTTTTTCAATAGCTCCTGCATGTTTATGTCCAAATGACAATAGTGCACCAGCTACAGCAGCATTTAACGGAGAACCTGAAGAGGCAACAAGTCTTGCTGTTTGTGTACTTGGAGGAGTGGCTCCGTGATCACAAAAAGAAACTAAAACATGATTAAATAATTTTCCTTCTTTTATTGAAGGCAATCTCCCTTTCAGAAGAAGAAAAACCATATCACTATATCTAATTTTTTCAATTAAATCTCTTTGATTGTATCCCCTAGTAACAATTTTATCAGGTTCCACTTTAGAAATAGCTGTTCTTAGTGAATGCTCGTTAATTTTAAAATTATTTTCCGACATTGTTTTAATTTCCTCAATTTAATAATTAAAATATAATTATAATCCATTATAAATGTAATGTTGCAACTCTCGGTTCTACAAAACAGGAAGGTCTGACTGAAACAATTCTAACACCGCTTGCCCTTTGATTACCTACATTAACAAATGAACCTAAAACTGTGGTTTTTCCACCAAAACCCAATGGTCCGATATTTGTTTCGTTTAATTTCTGAGTTACATAATTTTCCAAATCGCTTTGGGAATCTAAATTTCCATAAACAATTGATTTTAACAGTAATGATGATGCCTCATAATGTGTACGGCCAATACCGACAGCAGGAACAGAAGGAGTGCATCCCAACATTTTAAGTGATTCGCTTAACCAGCCGATAGCTGTACCAATTACATTTTCAATTGATCTTTTATGATATACCCTATATGTCTTTGCCCTTATTTCAGGACCTCCCCCTTCCAGTATAAAATGGATGTTTAAAGTGTCCGGAGAAATATTTCTTTTATATGTTGAATCATCACTGAAAGAATCTATTAAAAAGGATGCTGCTTTCATCTGCCCAGGACTGTTATACAATCCTTTTGATTGTTCAATTCGCTCAACATCATTACCTTTAACAGCCATAGGGCGGGCAGGCAAATTATTTAATCCTTTTTCAATTCCCTCATTAATCTGAGCTATTAACTCCCCTGTGATTTCTCTTTTTTCACCTATTTCAATGATTACATGAGGAATTCCTGTATCATCACATAAAGGGAATTTGGTCTTACTGGCTACTTTATAATTTTCTAAAATTTGATTTAAAGCCCACAAAGCATTTTCATTATCTTCAACAGAAATGGCTTTTTTTAATGCATTGAATTTATCTTCAGAGAGATTTGTACTGGCTTTAATTATTGCATTTGAAACATCTTCTATGATATCCATATAATCACTCAGGAATAGATAAATCATTAGATCCTTTAGGAGAAGATATTGCATCACTATAATATTGGTCAATCATTCTTTTGACCAGTTTAACCTGTTTAATACGAGCAATAGCTTCTTTTTCAGAAGTATCCCAATTATGAGACTGTGCTACTGAACCTCCTGTTTTTAAATATACTGGAGAAGCTACTTTAATAATCTTCGGAACTTCATAATGTCTGATAAATCCGCCAGTTGATTTCGGATTTTCAGTATGCAAATCTAAAGGCATATACACTGCTTTACGAATAGCTGCAATCATGGGAATTTGCAAATCTCTAACTGGATTGAAAGAATTAAGACCGTTTTCTTCAAGTAATTTTGCAGATGCGGGATTTCCATGTCCAGTATGTGCAGACATTTTGAAATGAAGTGATTTCGGAAGTTCACCTGCTTTTCTCATCTGGTTTAAAGTCCAAAGTAAACCCTCATCATATAATAATATTCCACGAACTCCCAAATTAGCAGCTCTTTTAACGTCTTCAATTGCATAAACTAAATTATCATATCCTCTTAAGCGATATCCTATCCTGCTTCCTTCCTTAGTATGGACAGTTGCACTGGTATCATAGGTAGCTCTTGGACCTACAGATAAAAAAAGTTCACATTCATATTTTTTAGCCAAGTCAACCATTTCTGTAATTTCTTCATCAGTAAGCAGCATTATTCCTTTGGTTTGAGTAATACGATGAATAGTTATTTCATTTTTAGAAGCTTCCTTAAGTAAGGTATCCATTATTTTTGGAGATTGTATTCCTGGAACCTCAAAACGATACTGTCCTCCATCATTAAAACGTTTAAATGATTCAAAATCGCCATAAGCCCTTTTAATTCCAAGCTGTTCCAAGAATTCTTCAGTTTTTTTCATAGTATCTACTCATTTAATGTTTCCATAAGTTGTTTTATAGAATAATCTTCAATATTATCAACAACAAGCAATTTATTTAAATCAAAATCAGGATTCAAACTTTTGAATTTGTCAATTAAATCTTTTAATTGATATGGATTTTCAAAATCACCTTTTGGCAATAATGTAATATTTTGGAAAATTCCCCCTCTGAAAGATTCATCCAACTTAATAATAACATTTGATGGTCTTTTATTTGGATATAGCTCATCCAATCCACTATCAGAAACGATGATTATTTTACTGGCCAGATTCTTAATACTGTTAACTTTATCAACTGTTGAATAGCTATCAAGCAGGCCAAATTCAATTAACTGATTTAAATCATCCAAATCAATTTCACCACAAACAAGCATAATGGCCACTGCATAAGGCAAACTCTGTTTTAATTCTTCGACATTTTTCGGATTATAATTATCATGTTTAGCAGCTACATCATATGTTTTGATAATCACATTTCCAATATGCTCATACTCTTCACCTATACTTGCCTTCAGTTTTAAAACAGTATCTATTGAAGAGTGCAAATGTCTGCAAAACGGATATTTTTTAAAGTAAATGTCCCTGACCCTAACTTTACCCATATTTTTTAGAGCAACATCTAAAGAAAAATCACTATCTGACAAAACCATTGTTTTTAAAAAACCTTCATCCCCATCAAAAATTGTTCCGGCACCAGTGAATCCGTTTAAAGCCAAAAATGCAGATATTAATCCATTATAAACAGCTTTTCCAACATGAAGAACTTTGCCCATACTCCCATTATGGTCAGACTCTAAAAGACCTGCAGCCTGAGTTCCACACAAACCTAAAGCATTTAATGTTTGGTTTTCATCAAGATTAAGCAATTTAGAAGCAACAGCACCTGCAACAAATGTTCCGACAGTTCCTGTTGTATGAAATCCATTGTTTCTATGTTGAGGATTGACAATTTGGCCCAGCATTATTCCGACTTCATAACCTGCAATAACCGCTTCTAAAAAAGATTTGCCGTCCAAATCATAAGCTTCACTAATAGCCAAGGCAGTTGGGAAAATAACTGCACCCAAATGAATTTGTGCGCCTCTATGACCATCATCCAATTCCAAAACATGAGCTGAAATACCATTTAAAAAACCTGCATTCAGCAGATTTGTTTTAAAATTGGGCATACCAATAACAGAAGATTCCAGCTCAAACTCCATATTTCCAAAAAATAGTTCACTAATCGTATTGAAAGCTATTCTAGAAGATTCTTCATTTACTCCCCTATATGTGACTCCAAAAAAATCAATAAATGCTGCTTTTACCACATTAAGGGTTTCTTTTGATGCCTGTTCATAACGATAGTTTGAAATAAATTTGGAAATATTTTGTAAAAACATAAAACACCTTAATAATTAAATTGTAAAAATAGTCTTAAATAGTTAACTTAAATGGTGTTAAAAATTAACACCAAGGTGTACCGCTTAGAACTAAAACTATGTGTGCAATTAATGCAGATCCAAGGTAAGTTCCAGTAATGATACAAATAGTTACTATCATACCTCTCCAACCCATAGCCTTGAACTGATCCCAGTTTTTACCAATACCAATACCAACATATGCCAAAAACACGGTTACAATAGACAATAACTCTACTTGTCCCACATATTTAACTACAAATGGAGAAGTCGGTACCATAGGTATGGAAACTGCAATACCAATAAGACTTATGTAAATAATTGAAGAGACATTAAATGGCAAATATCTCTCAAGCAATAAACCGGCCAAAGTTATAATAGATAAAATCAACATTCCAATAAGAGAATCAGATATCGGATGTTTATAACCTATCCAATTTCCGACAACTGTGATAACTGAAAATATAACCAATAATAAAATCCAATTAATTATACCATGTGTTGAAACTGTTTCTGAACCGTCAATTACATCAACCATTATTTTTCCTCCTCTAAATGAGAAACAGAAGTTTCTCTTCCAATTTTAGGTTCAAGCCAAGCATATAATTTTTGAGCTAATGGAATAGCTAAAAATATACAGAAATAAATTCCAACACAGAAGGAAATTAAATTACTGAATCCTGCAAATGCCTGAATATTTGTACTCATACTTGCCGGGAAAGCATTTAACAATGGAGCTAATGCGGCTGCATTCATACTTGCACTGCCTACCCCTGTTGCCATTGCAAATGCATATGGATGAAGTGGTAAAACTGATACACATAAACATGACAGAAAACTGATGTATAACGTTCCAATAACAGTTCCAATAATAAATACTGTTAAAACTCCCCTAGTTTCTGCAGAATCAAATCCAAATTTATCAATAACAACTGCCACATTGGTTTCACGACCAATAGAATTAGTCATACCAATAGTTTCTTTTTTAAATCCTAAAAGCAATGCCACAGGAAGTGCTAAAAATACAGTTCCCAAATTACCAAACTCCTGTAAAACTAAAGCAGGACCAACATCAAGTAAAATATGGAATGACTGACCACTAGCTACTGCTAATTTTGCAAGCAACGGCCCTATAAATAACAGCATTGCACTTTCTGCAATTTTAGATTGTTTTTTAGTAATCCATTTAACTGGTTTTAATAAGAACAAAGCCAAACCAATAACCATTGCATATAACAACGGCATAATTACAACACAAATGTCTTTTGTAAGATTGAATTCAACAGGTCCTATAAATTCGGAAATAATAACCAAAAAAAGCACAGTAATATGTAATCTATAATCTTTCCATGGTGCTTTCTTTAAAATAGTTTTATCAGTCTTATCACGATATATGTGCTCAGTTCCCTTAACTTTTTCGTTTTTATCGCTAATCTGTGCCCACTCCAACCTAATTTTATAAATATTATATTAAAATACCTATTACTTAATACATAATTCGACCTATTATATAAATTAATACTATTCCAAGCTCAAAAATTCCTTTAATAGGAACAAAAACCCTTAAAAATTAAAATAAAATTCACAAAATAAGAACGATTAAATAAAGAATCAGAGCTGATAAAAATAAAAAATAAAAATATATGATGGTTAATTTCTATAAATCCATCCTACAAATAGGTTTTGACAAATGACGCCTAGCAGAAACTGGTGTTTCATAAAACTGACCATTTTTTAATTTTCTGAAAATTTTAATAGGAACTTTTTTATTATCATTAATTTTATTTCCGCATTTTTTACATTTAAATCCCTTATTTTTTCCAGCAGAAGTCATTCTTTTTCCACATTCACAAATAGGGTTTTTATATTCAATATCATTTAATTTAACAACTTGAAACTTTTCAATGTTAAATGTATTTTGTTCTCCAATTCCTCCGAAGAGTTTAATAATATCTCCAGGTCTTAAATCAGATACAAGTTTTCTAAAATTTTTTGTTGGTTCATATGCTCCACATTCAATCTCACCAGAATCATCAAAGATGTAAAAAAACATATGGCCACCATCAATAATTGTTGGTTTGTTTTTTACAGTTCCCACAACTTCATAGCATCCAAACTGTTTCATACTAGCTATATCATCCGTTTTTTGAATGTGCATATCAGTGTGTTGATTAGTCTTGAAAATACAATAATTTTCCACAGGTTCTTCAACCAGAACTATTTTTTTAGCTCTCTCAAGAGCCTCAACAGTGTTTGATCTGATACCATACAAAACAGGACATGGAGTTTTAGGTTCTATAGCTATATAATCTTCACTATAATCAACATTTTCAAAAGTTTCAGGATAAGTTTCCCTATCCATCAAATAAACGGAATCATAATCAATGTGTCTTTTAGTACCATAATTTTCAGGCACCCTATACGCCAACAGTTCATAAGTGAAATCCTCCAAAGGCAGCCCAATAGCTGCAATAGATCCAATAATTCCTCTTCCTTTCTTAAACTTATGAAGTTCACAGCCGATAGAATTTCCAAATTCTTCAGCTTCCTTAATTGTGATAAATGAATAAATAGCCTTAAATGAATATTCAACCATTTCATCAGTTATTTCACCATCATAAAATACAACACCAGGATTTGTATTATCACAGTCAAACATAGCTAATTTTTCCACTTCATCCAAAACTATTTTCTTAGCTAAATCAGTTTTATCATCATTTAATATTTTAAAAGCAACACCGCCGTTTCCCCGTGTTTTGAATCTTGCAAATGGATTTAATCTAATTAAACGAGGATAACCAACAATTTCAATACCTACTTCCTTTAATTTATCAATAATATGGCAGGCCAAATAAGTAGTACACATACCATCTGGAGAGTCAGTATCATCAATCCCAATATGCAAATATTTAATTAAAATCACCTATTATTAATATTATAAAAAACTATAATATAAACATATATTTACATAGAGGGATTAAATTATGTTAAATCGAAGTAAAATGTTACAAGAAATAGATAATTTATTAACCTCTGAAGGTTATAAAACATCTAACATTTACGATCAAGGATCATTTGACCTTGTAGCACGTAAAAACTTATTAATTTTACTTTTAAAAACTTTTTTAAATATAGACAGTATTAATGAAGCCAATGCTCATGAAATGAAACAATTAGCTAATATATTCCTTGCTTCCCCGATTATAATTGGTGAAAAATCAAGAAACGGCATTCTGGAAGAAGGAGTAATCTATGAAAGATATGATATTCCTGCTATAAGTTTTGAAACCTTAAAAAATATGATACTTTACAAGGAATATCCTGAAATCCTTGCAGACAGAGGAGGATACTTTGTTAAAATTGACGGTAATGTTATAAAGCAATACAGAGAAGAATATTCATTATCATTAAAAGATTTGGCTGATTTGGCTCATGTATCAAGAGCAACAATGTACAAATATGAAAATGAAATTGTCAGAGCCAATACAGAAACAGCTATGATTCTCGAAGAAATACTAAATACAAAAGTAACATTGGACATTGATTTATTAAAACCGACCATAAGCGAAGATATTGAATACAGTAATGTTGAAGGAGCAGATGATTTATCCAAACTTGGTTACGGTATTTTATCTACAAATAAAAGTCCATTTGATGCTGTAGCAAAAATGAAAAGCTCAAAAGACAAATCATCATTATTAACTAATGTTGAGAAAAACAGAAGTGAAAAAACTTTAAAAAGAATGGCTATCCCATTAAAAGATTTGTCAATGATTACATCTTCGGAACCTGTTTTTATAATAAATAATGACAAAATAAAAGATTCGCTTGGAACCATTCCTGTGATTAAATCCTGGGAATTGAAAGAATTTGAAAATCCTTCTGAATTATTGAAAATTATTAGAGAAAGAAAAGACAACTTGTGATAATATGGTAGAAAACTTAAAAATTGAAGGAATAAAAGATTATCCTATTAAATGGATTTGTAACTTTAGAGGGCAAAAAGCTATTGGAATTTGCGGATATTCTCAAAAAATAGCTATGTTTGCAGCAGATTCAAGAGTCTCAAAGATTCTTGAAGATATTGTAATCGGAACAAAAGAAGAACTTGAAGGCTACGGCTGCGAAGAAAAAGACAGATGCTGCAACTTTGAATGTGAATTTTGTGAAATTAATCCAAGACAATACCTGCAAATTACTGGCAAAAAACCTTCAAATAAAAACATTAAAGAATTAGAGCAAGGTTTGGAAAGTTTAAACCTTGAAATCAAACAAAAAAATCTAGTCCCATTTGACAACTATGAAATAGTAGATTTTAAGGAAGATTAAATATTTTTCAATATTGTAACATCTTCCACAACTTCTTTTTTACTAGCTACACCAAAAGTCACCAAATCAACATAATCCAAAGTATTTAAAAAATCAAATGCTTCAGCAGGCTTTAAAATCCCTGCTGCCAAAATACGAGTCGCTATTATTTTTTTATCCAATTTTTCAATTTTAACTTTGAATTCCTGTCTTTCTTTTGGTAAAAATGAAGGAATATCCATCATATAAGCCAGTTTATTTATAGGAATCATATAATAATCAAACAAATCCAAAACAGGATTATCCATAAGCAAATCAGTAGTTTTATTTGGAAAAGCAGTTATTAATCCGGAGGCAGCAGATGTATCATTAATCTGAGACAAAATATTTGAAGTCAGATTCCAGTCATAACCGTCAACAATAAACTCGTCAACAAGCATTAAAGGACAATCATAATTATCAAATAATTCAATATCATCTTCCCAATCCACCTCTTTAGCTACATCATAATTGGGATTCATATAATCAACATCAGACTTTCCGACAGTAGCTACAACCTTCATGTCACAGCCCTCATCTAAAGCCATATCAAATCCTTTAATTAATGCATCATCATTAACTAAGTTAATAGCCCTAACTCCATGATTATAAGACTCAATGATAATATCAGCTATTGCATCAGGATTTCTATGCAAATCCAAATCATACAATCTAGATCTATGGCCAAAATAAGGTTCAGCTATAAAAGGAGCATTACCTAAAATCATTCTGGGAACTGATTTGTTTTTAAATTCAAAATCATCTTGAAAAATGAAATCACAACCAGATTATTCTTCTTTTTCAACTACAACAGCAGTTCCATAAGCAAGAATCTCCTGCATAACATTAGAAATATCATTAGAATCAAAACGTACTGCAACAATAGCATTTCCACCTAATTGTTTGGCATGTTCAATTAATCTTTCCAATGCTTCATCCCTTGAATCTTCCATCATGGAAACATATTCTTTAATTTCTCCACCAACTAAAGAGCGTAAACCGGCAGATACCTGACCGCCTACACCTCTACTTCTAACAGTTAAACCATAGACAAAACCTTTTGTTTCAATAATTTTAAAACCAGGTATTTCATTTGCAGTTGCTATTGGAAATTCATTTACAGATACCATAATAAAAACCTCATAAATATATGCAAAATAATTAAAATTTTAAATATTAAGAAATATAAAATTTTAATCAGTATTTATTTTATTAATTTATAAATTTAATAAATTTTTCTAATAAATAAAAACAAATAAAAATGGTGAAATAATGAAAGTACTTATTGCAGATGCAATTAATGAAAAAGGTATTGAAAATTTAAAGGAGGCTGCAGAAGTCGTTGTAGACACTACAATCACTCCTGAAGAATTAGCAAATACAATTCATGAATATGAAGGTATTATCGTAAGAAGTAGAACAAAACTTACTAAAGAAGTTATTGACAAAGCAGACAATCTTAAAATAATCGCAAGAGCAGGTGTTGGAGTAGACAATATTGATTTAAATGCTGCTACCGAAAAAGGTATTATGGTAGTTAACTCTCCAGAATCAACCTCCATTACTGTAGCAGAACACACTATGGGATTATTACTCAGTCTTGCTCGTAAATCAGCAATTGCAGACAAATCTGTAAAAGAAGGTAAATGGGAAAAGAAAAAATTCATGGGTGTTGAACTTAGAAACAAAACCCTCGGTGTAATCGGAATGGGTAGAATCGGTTCACAGGTTGTAAACAGATGTAAAGCATTTGAAATGGATGCTGTAGCATACGACCCATACTTGCCTGAAGAAGTAGCTGCTCAAATGGGAGTGGAATTAACTGATTTGGAAACTGTACTTAAAAAAGCTGATTTCATTACAATCCACGTACCTCTTACTCCAGAAACCAAACACTTAATTTCTACAAAAGAGTTTGAAATAATGAAAGACACAGCATTTATTGCAAACTGTGCACGTGGTGGAATCATAGATGAAGATGCATTATACGAAGCATTATCCAATGATAAAATTGGCGGAGCTGCTTTAGATGTATACGAAGAAGAACCACCAGCAAAAGACTGCAAATTATTCGAACTTGATAATATCGTATTAACTCCACACATTGCAGCTTCAACTAAAGAAGCACAAAGAGATGCTGCAATTATTGTAGCAGATGAAATTATCGATTTAATCAACGGAGGAACACCTCAAAATGTATTAAACCTCCCACGTATCGACAGAAACACCTATCAGGAAGTAACCCCTTACTTAGAATTATGTGAAAAATTAGGTAGCTTCATCTCACAAGCAGTAAACGGAAAAATCAAAGAAATAGAAGTTATCTACTCTGGAGAATTATCCAAAATCGATAATCTTGAAATGTTAACCAGAACTGTACTTCAAGGAGCAGTAAATCCATTTTTAAGCTCTCCAGTTACTGCAGTAAACGCTTCCATTGTAGCTAAAAACAGAGGAATTATCGTAACTGAAGGCAAAACTGAAAATTCAAAAGGATATGATTCCTTAATTAAAGTAACTGCAAAAAGTGAAGATGATGAATTCTCTGCAGAAGGAACTACCTTACACGACCCTAAAATCTTAAAAGTAAATGATTACTGGGTAGATGTAAAACCTGAAGGCCATATGTTCATAGCTAAATATGAAGACGTGCCTGGAAGTATCGGTAAAATTGGCACCGCATTAGGAGAATACGGAATAAACATTGGAATTATGCAAGTGGGAAGAGATGAAAAAGGCGGAAGAGCTATAATGATCTTAACTCTTGATAAAGAAATTCCAAAAGAAGTAATTAAAAAAATCCAAGACTTAGACAATGTCTATGATGCTATTGGATTAGAATTATAATAAAAAACAATTATTTCACCATATTGTTTTTTATTTTTTTATTCTTTAAATTATCACTTAAAAAACACCATAATAAAAATCATCCTGAAAAATCCCCCCCAACTTTCTCAATTAAAGAGTGCTCTACATTAAAGTTGTTAAATGTAATCTTCAGGACTGTTCATATTATTATTTTCTATCAAACATCAAAATTAATAGTTTTATCCAATACTCCAATACACATTTATATTAAATTACATGTCTTTTTTATTTTAATAATCCCTAAAATTCTCTTCAATGTAATGATCATAGTCTATTTCAATCCAATTATACATATCCCAATGTCCTGTAGCTTCACAATATTCCCGAGTAACTCTATCTAAAGCTTTTTCTTCATCTGTTTCATCAGGATTCATAAAAGTATTCCCTCTACCAAATGCCATCCACATTTCCCTATGTGTTTTTTCCAATTCGCGATAATAATATCTAACCATTTCATTATCATCAAATTTCAATGCACTAAAATCATAAGGATTAGATAAATGCTCAGTATCATTTATTATCTCTTCTGCATGCTCTAAAAAATAATCAACATTTAATCCTCCAACAGGACGCATATCTGAATAATCATCAATTTCAGGAGTACTATTTTCATCAATAAATTCTGAATATTCCGGATTATCTTTAACCCATTGTCTGAAGTCTTCAAAATCTTCACCTATTGAAATATGTCTTTTTGAATAGATTTCATCCATTGTTTTTTCATATAATCCTTTTTCTTTCAAAAAATCATACCAATTAGACAAATTTATAGCCATCCTCACAATAGATGGAAGGTATCCTGGGTATTTTTCTAATTCTGAGGATTTATCTTTTATTCTATCATAATACCATTGCATATTTAATCTTCTCGTTTTTTAGTCATTAATAATACTGTTGCAGTTCTTTTATTAATAGTTGTTTCATTTATTAATTTAAACAATTCTATTAACTATTTTCTTGTTTAATTTTTCCATTAAATAAATAATTAAACTTGGTCTTCTTTTTAAATCTACCAAAATAATTCATAATATAATTCAAATTAGACATTAAATTGTCTTCTACTTTTTTAATCAAGTATTTCATGTTTTTTAATAAAAATACAATTAAAAGTCAACCCCATTTAGAAATTGCAAAAAAAAAAACATTGTATTATAATGGATTTTTTCAGTGATGCTTCAATAGTTTTCAAACAATGTTTTTAAAGAATGAATAATATGTGTTTAAATAGTATGAGTAAGAGAATATATAATAAATATTTTTAAATGTGTTTTTCAGTTAAAAATATGCTTAATTTGAAATAAAACAAGTGATAAAATGAACAATGAAAAAATTTCTTCATTTGAAATAAAAAAACATAATAAGTTTTCGTGGAGTTATGTTTATATTGCTGATGGCAAAAAATATGATATTCATGGTACATCCACAGATAATTTAAGAAAAAAAGTGTTATCTATGAATTTGCCATGGGATGATGAAAATTATCCTGAAGAGGAACTTACTAAAACACAATATGATTCCATGAAAGCAACAATTGAAAATAGCTACACTCCATATAATGAAGCAACAAAAGATTACGAAGACAGCCAAACTAGACGTGAGTGGAACCCTAGTTCCAAAAAATGGGATAGGTATCGGGATAAATCCTATTAAGTATGTTTTCAATGAAAGACACGCTTAAAATTCAATATTGTCCTAGAATTAAGATTTTAAAAATAAATAAAAAATTAGGGAATTAATCATCTTTTGGAAGTTTATAAATACGTTTAATATTTCCGTTTTCATCTAATTCAATTTGAATATTATCCCCGTCAGAAAGTGGAGGTAATCCTATATTGGAAATTATGGTAGGATTACTGTTTTGAGTTCTCATCTCATATTCCCTATAGTCCTGATCGATATCTTCATCTTCCAAATCAAAATCATCTTCATCATCAAAAAATCCCGGTTTTAACTCTTCACCATCTTTTAAAACATCCTCTTCATCAAAAAATTCGCTAATGTCTCCGTCGATTTCATCGGCATAGTCACCTACAGTATAAGATATTGGCTGGCCGTACTTGTCATATGCCATAAATGTTTCCAAGCTATATGGCAGACATACAATCATATGAAATAAACCATTTTTAGAAAATGTTTTTAAATCTGCACCTGAAGGCTGTGCACTTGGTCCCGGATGTGAATGAACTGATCCCCAGTATTTTAAAGTGGGAGGTAACATCTCAGTATGTACAACAGCTCCAACATCACAGGTTTCACCAGGCAAAAAAATCAGACTGGTAATATAAAGTATTTTATCTTTTATTTTGCCATCAAAAAAGGCTAAAAATTCATTAGGATAAGCTTTCTTAGCATAATAAATTACAGATTCAAGGACTTCCCTGTCAACTCTAACTTCTCTGAATTCATCACTGTCTGTATTAAATAATTTTGAAAGAAACCCCATAATATCACAATTAAATTATATTTATATCCTTAAAAAAGTTTTCGCTGAAAATTGAAATTTCCAAATCTGCAAATAAAAAGCTACGGTAAGATACCTGGTTTTTGTTTTCCTTTTTATTATAACCTACAATTTCTTTATCTTGTTTGTAAATAGCTATTCCCCGTTTTTTCCAATTATCTTCATCATTGAGATTAATTCCTTCTCTAAATAATAGTTCATGAATATCTGATGACTTCAATCCTTTTATTTTTTCATTAGCTACCTTATCACCATATTTTGATTTTAAAATATGGATTCCATAAGCATTTATGCAGTTTCTCCAGGCTTCATCCTGTCTCCATTTAAAATATTTGTAAATATCATCGTCAATTATTGGAATAATCCTGCTGTCAAATGCAATCGGCTTGGCAATTTCCTTATTTAAATTGTATGTAAATGAACTGGCTGCAAAACTGGCTACTACTGAATTTATTTTTTCAATTCTGCCATTAAATGGAATATTATCCAAAAGAATGTTTATTTCATCTGAAAATGTGTAAATAAATACTGGAGCAAACTCATTGAATAAATCTTTAGACACTTTAACCATCAATCTTGCAAAATCTTCATCATAGGGTTTTTCAAGGTTTAAATTTTTAGCTAATGAATGGAAACTTCTCCCATCCAGTCTTAAGATAATTTTTGAGTTTACGGGAACTTTCAAATCCCCATAAACTTCATATTCCTTCATTTCCTACAATCCTACAGTAATAGATTCATTGAAACTTTTAAGTAATTTAATAGCTGAAAGTGCAGCCAGCATACTGGTTTTCGGATTTGCACTGCATGGGAAATTTTTAGTAGTTGTTTTAAACTCACCAAAGTCTCCTTTTGCAGTAATTTCATGAACATTCCTGTCTACATTCGGATCTACAATGATTTTTACATTAATATCCTGATTACAGGCCAAACTTATAGTTGCAGCTACATTGATATTAAGTGGAAATTCTTTTACTGCTTCTGATGCCTTACCTTCAAATAAAACTTCCTCTTTATCAATGTCTTTACCTAAAGATTTAGGGGATTTACGGGTAACCAAGTTAACTTCCTCTAAATTAAAATCAGCTACTGCTTTAATACCGTCCAATCCTACAACTGCTCCTGAAGGAAGGTGTATTCTTGTACCTTTCTTTTTACAAATATCATTCACTTTATTGTAGAATTCCTTATCCATAAATGCACCAATACTCATAATAATCATGTCTACACCATGAGACAATACATTTGGAGCATGTTCTTTAACTGAATCCGGAGAAGCACATTCCAAAACCAAATCAACTTTGTCCAACATATCCTCCAAATCTAAAACAGCCACACCATTAGCAAAAGATGCTAAGTTTTCTGCCCTTTCAACATCATTATCATAAAAATATTCAATATCTATATTATTATCCTCTGGAACAATGCTACTTGCTATGATATTAGCGATAGCACCGCAACCTATAATTCCCACTTTCATAAAATCACGACAAAAAAAATAATTTAATTAAAAATACAAGAAAAATAAAAAATAAATAAAAAAAGATGAAAAATTAACCTTAGAATTTTTCAAATTCTGCTTGTGCTTTAGGCTCACTTTGTTTTGGAACCTGAGCTTGTTGATTAGGAGAAATAGCTTCAGACACTGGTGGTTCATGTCTTACTTTTTTCATATCCCTTGGATTAATCAACATGATATCGCCAATAGCTTGAACTTTATCAAAATCAATAGTTAATAAATCATTTTTAAAAGATCTTACATCATGTTCCTCTTCAGGAGCTACCTGAAAACTCCTTTTCATAAGGTCCCTGAAACCTACCTGTTTTTTCTCAGGTTCAATAGCTCTTACCTGCAATTTAGAAATTGTACCTAATCTAATGTTAAGAATTACATCAGCCACTCTTCCGACATAGTGTCCTGTTACTGTATAAATATCTAATTCTTTTAAACTTGAAACTTCCACCATTTGATACACCACAATAAGTAATCTAATTCGTGTTATACTTAAAGTAAATTAATAACTTTAACTTATTTTAAATTTATTTACTTGTTAATATAAATAGTTTATGATGTAACAAATTTTTAAGCAAAATAAGCCATAAAACAAGGAAAAATATAAGAATATATTGGAATAAATATTTTAAAGAGAATACAAAGGAGACTATAAATTGTGGGACACAAGTAAAGATTATAGAATTTTAGTAGCAAACCATGCAAGAGAACAATGTTTAAATATTATTCAGACTGCATCATTTAGAGGAAATTGGAATAAAAAATTAGCTATTGAAACAGCAAAAAATATGAATAGTGATTTTCAATCATTAAGTTACTCTTATCTTGAAGGAGACGATTTGGTTAACTCTCCAGACGTTGCATCAATAATTGAAAAAGGAGAAAAAATTGTTGAGTGTTTAGGTGGAGACGGATGGAACAAAACTTTCATAAGCAATGCTCCTAAAGAAGATAAGGAAAAAACAATGGAAAATGTAGCTAAAGTAAGATTTTTCATAGACTCTGTTTTAGGTCTTAAAGACCGTTTAGCCCTAGGTCCCATCAATGATCCGATTATCGGAATCGATATAAAAGTTGGAGAAATAATGAGTGTTACAAAACACCCCAATGCAGATTCTTTAATGATATGTAATGTTAATTTAGGAAAAAGAGCCATAACTGTAGTTACAAATGATTTAAATGTAAAAGAAGGAAACAGTGTTGGTGTTTCATTACTTCCGCCACAGTCATTTATGGAAACCACCAGTGAAGGAATGTTCCTTGGAATGGACGGAAATATCTTAAAAGAAGTTGAAGGAGAGCTTGGAGAAATGCCAAAAGGAATTCCTATGGACTCTCTTAACGAAACACGTAATCTGGTAGAAGCGTTTTTAAAATAGGCTATCTTAAATTTAATCCTATTAATTTTTCTTTAGTCATTTCTTCTACTGCATATTTTACTCCTTCTTTTCCAGTTCCACTATTTTTAAATCCTCCGAAAGGCATGTTATCGGTTCTGAATGTAGATTGTTTATTTACAAAAACCGTACCTGCCTCAATTTCATTTGCACATCTTAATCCATCTCTAAAGTTTTCAGTAAATACTCCTGCCTGAAGACCATATTCCGTATCATTAGCTACTTTAATAGCTTCATCAGTTGATTTTACTTTGATAATCGGTGCAACTGGACCAAATGTTTCATTTACAACAACATCCATATCCGGAGTGACATTATCCAGTACTGTAGCTTCGTAAAATGCACCGTCTCTTTTTCCACCAGTCAGTATTTTGGCACCTGCCTTAACTGCATTATTAACTGTTTCTTCAACCATGCGAGCAGCATCTTCATCAATAAGTGTTCCCAATACTGTGTTTTTATCCATAGGATTACCCATTTTGATTTTTTTAGTTTCCCTAACCAATTTTTGCGTAAACTCATCAGCTATTGACTCATCAACAATAATCCTTTTAACGCCCATACATACCTGTCCGGCATTTAAATAAGCACCATTCATTACTCCGTTAACTGCCCTGTCAATGTCCGCATCCTTTAGAACAACAAGAGGATCATTACCTCCCAATTCCAAAGTAACTTTTTTCATTCCCGCTCTTGAAGCTATAAGCAGTCCGGTAGCTACACTTCCAGTAAATGAAATTTTATCTACTTTAGGAGATGTTACCAGTGCATCACCTACTTCTGAACCATATCCTGTTACAGTATTGATAACACCATCTGGAAACTCCTCATTTACAAGTTCTGCAAATTTCATAACTGTCAATGGTGCATTTATTGGAGGTTTTATAATTACAGTATTTTTACATGCAATAGCAGGAGCTATTTTATGAATTGATAAATTTAGGGGATAATTAAATGGAGTTATAGCTGCTACAACACCTAATGGAACCCTCTGAGTAAATGCAAAAAAACCTTTACCGTTTATCCCCCCATCCAGAGGAACTGTTTCACCATAAATTCTTTTAGCTTCTTCTGCTGAAAGTTTTAATGTTTCAATTGAACGGTTAACTTCAACAACAGACTCATTAATAGGTTTACCTACCTCTTTTGTAAGCAATTCGGCCAATTCATCTTTGTTATCTTTTAATTTTTCGTAAACTCCATATAATTTATTTGAAATTTTAAATGCAGACATTTCCTGAATAGAATCTTTAGCATTAACTGCAGCATCAATAGCCAAATCCACATTATTTAAATGGGAAACAGGAACTGTATCTATAACTTCCCCATTGTATGGATTTTTAACTTCCGCCAAATCATCAGCTGAAATATGTTTACCATTTATTAACATATCCATTTTATCACCTTATTTAATTATATTAAAAAAACATATATTTAAAGTAATTAACTGAACAAATATTAATATTATGGAAACTGCTAGATTTGAAACATTTGCTGATGCAATAATTGCAATAGCTATGACTGTACTTGTTCTAAAACTGCCCCAACCAGAAAGTGCAACAATTGCTGCTTTTTGGGCATTGAAAACTTATTATCTTGCTTATTTCATCAGTTTTTTAACATTGTTCAACATATGGTACAGCAACCACAACCTATTCCAGATTGTAGAAAATATTGACAATACTGCAGTAATACTGAATGGAATCCTGATTTTTGAAATAACATTGATCCCATATTTTACATTATGGTTAACACAGGATGCATATTCAATAGCTAGTGAAACCAGCTTTGGATTACTGTTTATTGGAATAAATATTGCATGTAACTTATCAGTTAGGGCTGTTCATAAAAGCGACCCATATAATGACAAATTAATAAAAGCAGATTATGACAATCTATATGCATTAATCCCATTAACTGTAATTCTGATTGGTTTTGTATTAACTTACAGTGTTTTTATTCCAGGAATTTATATCAGCTGTTTAATTGCAGTTATAATGTGGATAGCTATAGCCAGAATACATAGAAAAGGTGTTGAAAAATGGAAAGTGAAAGATTTGAAGCATTAATTGATGCAATTCTTGCAATCATAATAACAATAATTGTTTTAGAAATTCCAACACCTGCAAACGGCAGCTGGCAGGCTTTAGGAGAACTGCATCTGGAATTTATTGTTTATTTAATCAGTTTCATAGTTTGTTTTAACTACTGGAACTATCACAACAACTTATTCAGCATCGTAAACTATATTGATTATAAAGTCATCTGGTCAAGTGGACTTTCAATATTTATATTGTCCCTGCTTCCTTATCTGACAAGTTTTGTAGCTAATAACTTCCATTCATTCTTTGCTCAGTCAATATATGGACTGGATTTCCTATTAGTTAATTTAATTTACATCTATACTTCAGAAAGTCTAAAAAATGCAGATAAAGGAAATATTGCTCTGCAAGTAGCACTAGATAAGAATTATGAATTTATAGCAACAATAGTTACCATCATAATCGGATATGTAATTGGTTATTTCTTCTATCCTCCAGCAATAATTGCTTCCTGTTTAGTTGCAATAATTATCATATGGTCCATGCCATACATAACTAAGTAAAATATTTTGATAAAGAATCTAACTTATTATTAAAGTTAGAAACTTCTTCACCTTTAATTTCACCAGACAGGCCAGTGATATAATTCCTGTAAAACATTAAAGTCAATAAAACAACCACTATAATCCCGCCAATCAATAAAATAAATTCTGCTGAAGTCTGACCTTTATTATCCAACATATTATCACCTAACTTAAAAACATAGCACCTGCAAAATTGGAAATCAGATAAAATATCCCATAAGAAACCAGAGCCAAAGGTACAGAAAACTTGATTCCCTTTTTAACATCCCCATACATTATTATGCTTATTATCAAACCAACCAAAACCGAATGAATTACCAGATAAATCTGACCTGCAAATGGCGCTGCCAAAATTAACTGTGTCTGCTTCCCAAAGCTTTGCATAAACTGGGAGTAAACACTAACCATCCCTAAAGCAAAAGGACTGGCTATTACTGCAGAAATTATTAAAAACATAACTGCCATCATAACAGAAGATTTTCTTTCGCGTTTTAGAGCCAGCATATCCCTTAAATTATTTGAAACATCAAAAATGACATTGGCAATACTTGATCCGCTTTTACGGCTTCCCAATATTATTGTAAAAATCCTCTCAAGTTCTTTTGACTTTAATCTTTGAGCCATAGCCATCCATGCATCATCAAAGTTTCGCCCAACTTTAATCTCAGCAATTGCCCGTCTTGTTTCATCATATAAAGGCCCTTCACCATATTTGGACATATCTTCCATTGCATTTTCAAAACTTAAACCAACTTTTAACATAGCTGAAAGCTGTCTTAAAAAGTCAGGAGCTGATTTTTCAATTTCTGCTGCCCTTTTTTCCTGTTTTATAAAAACATAAGTGGCAACAAAAGGAATTATTAACAAAGGTAAAAATAAAGATAAATCAGAAATTTTAAAAAATACAATGAATATTCCAATTACAATATCTGCAAATAAAATAAAAAATATTAAAATAGCTAAAAATTTAGATGCAACTATCCCAATGTCCCCGCTTAGCAAAAATTCCTGAACTTTGGATAATTGCTCTTCAGAAAGTTTATTTTCTAAAAATAAAGATAATGAATAAATAATTTTAGATTCCATAGATTAAAATACAACTTTAAAATATATAAAACCTCAGTTGTAAATTAAATCAATTTTTGAAAACTTATTCAATAATTAAAGGTAAATCACCAATTATTCTTCCTTTATTTTTTTCAATAGCTATTGTATCTTCAAGTCTGACACCAAAATTATCTTCCAGATAAATTCCTGGTTCAACTGTAATAACCATGCCCTTCTCAATTACTGTTTTGTCCTTAGTTGAAAATGTAGGTATTTCATGAATATCCAAACCTACACTATGGCCTGTTGAGTGAATGTAATTCTTACCATAACCATATTCACTTATAATATCACGAGCCACCTTATCAATTTCACAGCATTTAAGACCAGGTTTAATTGCTTTTATAGCCTTATCATGAGCTTCTGCTACAATATCACAAATTTCATTTTGTTTTTCTGTATACACAATAGTTCTTGTATTATCTGAACAGTACCCATGATATTTTGCTCCCCAGTCAATCAATATTGGTTTTTCCAACTGTTTATCCTGAGGTACTGCATGAGGCAGACTTGAATTTGAACCGCTTGTTACAATAGTATCAAAAGAACTGCCATTCGCACCATATTTTCTCATTAAGTTGTCCAATTCCAGAGCAACAATATTTTCAGGATTTGTATTGTTTAAAATATCCAAATCAACAAATGCTTTTTGAGCAATCTGTGTTGCTTTTTGGATTTTATCTATTTCATCAGCTGTTTTAATTTGTCTTTGAGCATCAATAAATGTTTCAGATTTTATATTGAAAGAATCTTTGAATTTTTCATATGTACTGTAAACCAAACTCGGTTCAATAGCCAAATTGGAAATTCCTTCCTTTTTAAGCTCTCCAAGCATGTCTGAAAATGAAGTAAATTCTTTAACTTCAATTGTTGATGTTTTATTAGCTATCTCCATATCCATTTTTGATGCATAAATAATTGGATCTTCTTTTATAATACAAAAAGCAAAACTAGTAGGTCTGTAATTTGAAATATAGTGAATATTTGTAAATTGTGCAAGCAAATAACCCTGATACTCCTTTTTTTCCATGTCTTTTAAAATATTGTTAATATGAAATTCATTTATTTCCATTTTTACACCTTTCATCAATAAACATTATATTTTTCTGGTTTTAATATCTTTCAAAATATTGGAACAACAGTTATATATAATTTTTATTTTAAAATTATTAAATAGCATTTAATCTAAACACAGAATAAAATATTAATGAAAAAAAGATTATTTTTATTTCATGCTTCAGTTAATAAAATTAGCGAAACTGCAGCAATATATTGGACGGGCAGATTAATGCTTAACTGTTTATCTAATGATACAATAATAAAACCTACCTTAAAAACATTTTATAAAGCAATGACTGATACTAGTGAAGGATATGTATCTAGTTTTACAGGAGTTCCTTTACCATAGGTGATTCTATGTTAAAATTATTTAATTTATTTAATATTGATGAGAAATATTTTGCAGATAAAAAAACCGTGAAAAAAAGATTTATAAAAGTATTTGGAGGATTTTTATTAATAGCAACTGCAATATCACCATTTACATGGATAGGATTTTTATTTTTCTTATTATTATTGTTTGCATTAGGAGGAATATTTCTAATAGAATATTATAGTGATGAATTAGATAAAAAATATAAATTATACAACTTTAACAATTTTAGAGGATATTCTTATCAAATATTTGCATTTACTATTTTAGGATTTTCAACCACATCTTTATCTGTGCTTATGATGTGTTTGTGTGCTGGAGCAACTGTTATGAAATCCGTATTACTAGCAATAATATTTGCACTGCCATTTTTAGGAATCGGCCTTAAATTTAAAACATTTAACGATTCCAGCCTAGAAGAAAATGGGGAAATAGTTTATGATGCAGGTTATGAACCTAACTACTATTGGCCAGTACTATCTATCTGCTGCTATTTAGGATACACACAAGGACTCTACGAAACATCCCCAATAAACATAGCAGGATTACTGATATCCACAACAGCATGTTTCATATGGCTAATATACCCAAACAATCAACAAATATTTACCATTTGAAAACAGAACCAAAAAAGGAGAAGCAATATATTTAGCAATAGCATTAATCACATTCTTCATATTACTCCACCAATTTACTACAATCCCATTTACAGAAATTTTAGGAATTACTAATTAAAAAGGAGGCAAAAATGAATGCAAAACAAACAATAGCTATCATTATCCCAATAGCTATTTTTATTATTAAAAAATATATCAGTCTTTATATAACTATTCCAGTTTTAATAGCGGGATGTATCATAACATATTATTTATACACAAAATCTGATGAAGATAAATACTTAAGAGGTGCTCTTTCACTGTACTGCTTAAATTTCTTCCTTATCATACTTGGTATTGTGCTATATTATATGCTATAAAAAGCAATTTACTGAAAAAATTTTTATATATAAAATTAGATATGTAAAAACCATGTTTAAATTTACAAGCAATGAAGTGAGGGACTTAATAATTTCATTTTTCGTTATCTCACTTTCTTTTTCAATATTGTATACAGGCAGAGATTTCTCTGCAATGTACTTTATATTACCTATTGTAATGGTAGGCGTAGGTTTAGGATTTATTCTCCACGAACTTGGACATAAATTCAGTGCAATGCATTTTGGTTACTGGTCTGAATATCAGCTCTGGCCGGTTGGTTTGATTATTGCTTTAGCCAGTTCCTTTTGCGGAATTGTATTTGCAGCTCCTGGAGCAGTTTATACTTATGCAAATTTCTTAGATGACAGAACCAATGGTATCATATCTATAGCAGGACCTATAGTCAATATTGTACTTGCTATTGTATTCCTATTGATAGCTACTGTAGTTTATCCTATGGCATTTTTCAATCCAACAATGCAAATCATATTCCTTGTCTGTTCACTTGGATTTACTATTAACAGCTATTTAGCTACATTTAACCTGATTCCTATTTGGAATTTAGACGGCAGCAAAGTACTCAGATGGAATGGATTAATCTGGATTGTTACAATTGCTATTTCAGGAATTATGACTTATCTTTCCATGACAGTAGGTGTTGAAGGTATAATAAAGATTTTAATAGGATAATAGACAATGGAAAATCAAGAAATAACATTTTTTAAAGGAACACACAGAATAATCCCCCCTTCAAAAACAATCAAAAACAATGAAAGCAAAATAAAAACAGCCGGAATAACCCGTATAACTGAAATAACACATCTGGACAGAATTGGAATTCCTGTTTTTTCAGCTATTAGACCTACTGCTCAGGATGGTGGAATAAGCATCTATGGAGGTAAAGGAATTACACCTGAACATGCTAAAGCTTCAGCTATGATGGAAGGTTTTGAGAGATACTCTGCTGAAAAGCAGGACACAGATGAAACTGTTATTGCAGGTTTAAATGAAATAGAAGGAAAATATATTGATCCGATTTCTCTAAATCTGCCAAAAGATTTCAGTAAAGATTTACTCGACACAATGAATTTGGAATGGAGCATCTCAAAGGATTTAATATCTGGAGAGAATTATTATATTCCATCCAATGCAATTTATCACCCGTATGTTCCTGAAAATAATGTTCAGAGTCTGTTTAAAGGAAACACTAATGGTTTGGCTTCAGGAAATATTTTAGAAGAAGCAATTTTACATGGAATTTTTGAAGTTATCGAAAGAGACGCATGGAGTATTTTTGAGCTTACCCATAAAAATTCAAAACAGATTGACCTTGAAAGCATTGATAACGAAAATATTAATCAGGTTCTTAACAAATACCATGAAAATGGAATTAACATTAAGCTAATGGACTTAACAGCAGATGTTGGTGTTCCCACAATAGCCGCATCTGCAGATGATACTGTTTTAAAAGATGCTGGATTATTATCCTTAGGTATTGGAACTCATCTTAATCCGGAAATAGCTGTTTTACGTGCTCTTACTGAAGTGGCTCAAAGCAGAGCAACACAAATTCAGGGTGCTCGTGAAGATACTGTAAGGGCTGATTTTGCACGAAAAGCAGGTTATGAACGTATGAAAAGAATCAATAAATGTTATTTTGAAGATGAAGAAGACAAAATATCTTTCAGAGATATTGAAGATAAAAGTACCAATTCCATAACCCGAGACATTGAAATTGTTAAAGATGAATTAATGAAAAATGGGCTGGACAAAATATTGTATAGTGATTTAACACGCCCTGAACTTGGAGTAAGTGTGGTCCGCATTGTAATTCCGACAATGGAACTTTATTCCATAGACAACACCCGTGCTGGAGACCGCTGCTTAAAATTTTAGATTTATATGGTTAAAATAATAATTTATACCGGATTATCACTTTCCTTTGATGAAGCAAAAGAAATATTGGATAGCCACGACGATGTTGAAGTTATCTATAAAAGACCAATCAAACGTGGAGATATCGGACTGGCCATCAATGAACATCCGGACATTATTGGAATAATTGATGGTGTTTTTCATCAAAATTCTGCAGTTGCACATAGGGAAATCCTAAAAGCAATTGATGAAGGAATAACTGTTGTTGGAGCATCCAGTATGGGGGCTTTAAGAGCTTCCGAACTGGATACTTTAGGTATGAAAGGAATCGGTTATGTTTATGAACAGTATGCAACAGGTAAGGTAACTTCTGACGATGATGTTGCAGTTATGCTTGACAGTGAAACTTTAGAGCAATTATCCGAACCTTTAATTAATATGGAATATACATTTACAAAAGCAGTAAAAGAAAATATCATTACTGAAGATGAAAAGGATGAATTGCTTTCTATTGCCAAATCCACCTTCTATCCAAAAAGAAATTATGCTCAAACATTAAATAGTTCAAAATTAGATGATGATACAAAGGACCGATTAGTTACCTTTATTCGATTTTGCGAGGATATTAAAAAAGAAGATGCGAAATCTTTAATAAGGTATATAACACATGTGATAGAATGAATTTGGATGAAAAAATTGAAAAAGTAGAAAACACTATTAAAAATCGCAAAATAGCAATAGCTTTTTCTGGAGGTGCAGACAGTACATTACTTGCATATCTTGCATCTAAAGTTAGTGACAAACCAATAGCTATAACTATTGACAATCACATCTTTCCTACTGGTTTTATTAAACATTGCAAAAAAACTGCCAAAGAATTTGGAATAAAGCACAAAGTTATTGATTTGAATTTCTACGAGCACGAAAATTTACTCTCCAATAAATCAGACAGATGCTTTGTATGCAGAGATTTAATGTATGGAAATATTAAAAAGTATGCCACAGACAATGGTTATGAATCTGTTCTAGACGGAAATAATATAAGTGATCTGGTTTTGGACAGGCCAGGAATACTAATTACATATAAAAACAATATTGAAAGTCCATTTATTCATGCCAAGTTAACTTCCAAAGAGATTCATGAATACTTAAACAGACATAATATCCCATTTTCAAGATCAACCACCTGTCTTGGAACCAGACTACCTACCAACACCAAAATGACTCCGGAAAATATTAAACAGGTCAGTGCGAGTGAAGATTTTATTTATGAAAAAACAAACTGCGAAATCGTAAAAGTTCGCAACAATAATGGGCTTGCCCTATGTGAAGTTGATGACTTAAATAAAATATTAAATGAAAACACATTAAAACAAATCAAAGACAAATTAAAATCAATAGGTTTTAAAAAAGTAGCTTTAAATTTATCAGAAATTGATGATGATGAAAGCATTACTATTGACTACTCAAAGGGTGCTTTTGAATATCAGCTCCCATACACAATAGACATTGAAAATACGAAAAATCAGCTGAAAGACAAATCAATTTCAAGTGATTCCAAAAAAATACTTATTGAAAATCAGGAAATCCATGAAAACGGATTAATTAAAGGGAGTAATTTCAAATCAAAAGAAGAATGTTTAGATAAATTTATGGAATTATTACCAGATATACGAAGAAATGTATAAAATTATTTATTTTTCATTTCTTCATATTTCTTTAAAACAATATCCGGCGTTTCTATCTTTTTATCAAAGCTTTCATTAAATTTAAAGTCTGTTAGTTCAGAATTATCAGTGTTTCTAAAACCCTGAAGAATTAATTGTTTTCCATCAATTTTAAAGCCAATACCATCAGCTTCAACTTCAATCAAATTAATTTCTATTTCAGATGCATCTTCAAGTTTTGCATCTGCCTTAACTTCATATTTTAAATTTAAGTTTTTATGAGGCATTAGCTCATTAATGGTTCTTTTTATAACAGATTCAAAAAGTTCTAAAAATTTTACAACAGGAGGGAAATCATTGGCCCAGTAATAAGCAAGTACTGAATTCAAGACAATTTCATGTTCAACATAATCATCTTTAAGTCTTGCTCTAACACCAACAGAATTCCCATCCATAACTTTTATTACCAAAACTGGATTAAGAGCCATATACACCACACTTAATCCACTAAAGCTTTAATTAAATCACTAGCTCTTACAAGCCCTATTAACTCTCCTTCCACACCAATAACTGGAATTTGTTCAATATTTAATGTTTTCATTTTTTTAGCACAGTCAGATGCTTTAGTTTTAGAATTAACTACTTCAACTTTATGTGTACCAACATCTTCAACAAGCTTGTCAGTGAATTTTAAACAATTTTTCTCAATATATAAAACAGAAGTACTGTCCCAGGACCATTTATCTCCTTCGGTTCCTACTGTAGAACTGTGTTCACTACGTTCTGAGATAATTTCTGATTCTTCAATAAAATCAGTTTCAGTTAAAATACCCACTAATTTAGCAGAATCATTTAAAGCTAAAACAGATTTAAGACCGAACTGTTTCATAGTTTCAAATGCAACATTTAGAGGAGTTTTATACCATGTTGTTGGAACTGTAGTAATCATGAAATTTTCAACAGGATCATCACTTTCAAGTTTAATTAATGCATTGGATACCAAATCAAAGGAAGTGATAATACCTACCAAATCACCATTATCATCAACAACAGGAACTCTCCTAACATTATTATCAATCATTTTTTTAGCTACATCCTTAACATCGTCATCAGGACTTGCAGTAACCAAATCAGTACTCATTAAAATAGCTATTTGTTCTTCATCAGGATTGACAATTAAATCTGAACGAGTTATTAATCCCACTAGCTGTTTAGTGTCACCTTTAACAACAGGAAGAACCGCTTTATCTTCTTTCCTCATTAAGTCTAAAACTTTTTCACGGTTTCCAGGAACTGAAACACTAACAACATTTTTAGACATAGCTCTTTTTACTAACATGATAAACACCTTAAAATAGTTTATTAAAAATATAAAAAAAGGGAATGTTGAAAAATTAGTGAATAACCAACACCGCACATTTAGCAGCGTTAACTACTTTTTCAGCAACACTACCCATTATAAATCTGTCAAATCCGGATTTACCAGAACTACCAATAACAATCAAATCAATGTCTTCTTCTTTAGCTACTTCCAAGATAGTTTTAGCTGGTGAACCTTCCCTAATAATTCCATGGAATTTTATACCTGAAGTTTCATCCATTTCTTCAAATTCTTTTATATTATCTTCAGAACGTTGCTTGAGTAATTGGTTTAATTGATATACCTCATCATCTAATGGAAGCCCGTTAACAAAATTATTTTCAGTAACACTAAGCGCATAAATATCAGCACCAGTAGTTTTAGCTAAAAATAATGCATGTTTTTCAGCTTTTTGAGCAAATTCTGACCCATCAGTTGGGACTAATATTTTTTTGTACATGTTTCCATCTCCCAAGTAATTTGACTTTATGTTTTATTTATATCAAACATTTTTAATATGAATATCTCTGTTCATAATATATAATATATCTTTCGTTCCACAACGATTTATAATATTTAAATAAGGATTTTTTGAATATTTTTTAGAAATAAATAAGTTTGCTTCCTGATTAACATCAATAACCGGCTTTTTAATATATCGGTTAATCTCAAAATTACAGATATTGGTTGTTGCAGTTTTCAATAAATCTTTAGGATTCAAGTAATTTTTGTAATAAACAGACATTATCTTTAAGCTGAATTCCAATTCCCTAAACAAATTAGGTGAATTCAACATTAAATTGTCGCTGCCCAGCAGGGGTTTGATTCCTTTAGAAAACATCTCATTTAAAGGAGCCACACCAACATTTAAAGTGGCATTAGCTCTTGGACAAACAACAACATTTGAATTTTTAATCAATTCCAAATCATTATTTCTCGGATTTGTACAGTGAACCAGCTGATCAAAATCAGCATCCACTCCCCTTTGAATTTCAGTTTTATTGAAATCCCTTAAGGAATCGTCCTGAAGATGCATTGATTCAGCTACATGAATTGAAGATATTTTACCTGCTTTCCTACATTCAGAAGTTATTAAACTAGCTACTTCATCACTAATCTCGCCAAATCCGCTTAATGCAATACCGTCAGCCAATTTTAAAAGTTTGCGAATAGCTATTTTAACTTTTCTCAAATCAGGATTTTGCCCATAGAAACTATCGTCACGGCCAAGAATAACAGGAGTTACAGGTAAATTTTTAGAAGCCTTTCTTAAAAGCTCAACACCTTTAATTCCACCTTCCCGATAATCAATAAAATGAGTTGTCCCCGATTCGAACATATCCCACATTGACTTTTTCATAGCATCAATTATTTCGCCGTCTTCAGCATTAGCCAGTGCTTTATGTTTAACGCCATTTGGAGGTTTGACCATTTCCCCCAATGATAATCCGTAACCTTCATCCTTAATTATGGAATCTCCAATATGAGTGTGGCCATTTAAGAAAGTTGGACAGACAATTGAATCTGTGGCATCTATAATTTTACCTTCACAGACATCTTTAGCCATTTCTATAATTTTGCCATCATCAATGACAATGTTTTCACGAACTGGAGTTAAATCCTGTCCCTTTAATACAATCCCATCTTTAATTGTTAACATTAAAAAAAAGTTTTCTAATTTGTTTTATATATAGATTACCTATTGAATGGAAAGTTTTATAAAAATATAAGAAAATATATTATTCTGGCGAAGGGCTATATTTTAATTAATATAAATACAACCTCAATTAACTTCAAAAAAGAAATTAGAACACTTTTTATACCTCCCAAAATATGGCCTTTACGCCTTTCTTTAAGCATAATAGGAATGATTACTATTAACTCACAAGAAATAAGATATTTTTACAGAAATATTGTAAAATCCGGAAATGTGTATCGGATAAAATATAATAATAAAGACTATGGTGAGTTTAAAAAGTTATCTGATGCTTTATATGAAAGAGACGCTCTTTTTTACTGTAATTTTGATTATGATTTGCTTGTTGAATCAGATTTAGAAAATAAATACGAAAATATGAAATTACCTCCTTTTCCGGAAAAAAGACCCAAAGGCCGAATCAAAGGAAGCAAAATAAATAAAGAGGAAAGAGAAGGTAAAATTCATTTTGACCATAAAAAACGGGAATTTTTTGTACAGAAAGGAGAAACTATTTTTGGATACTATAAAAGTATGACTGAAGCTTATTACTATAAAAAAAAGCTGATGGATAATAACTGGGATATGAATGCTCTAAAAACAATGATTAGCTTAAGAATAGACATTAATAAAAAATTAGACTTAAATAAGGAATATTCTGTTAAATTAAATTATTGTCCTAAATGTAGGCGTAAATTAAAAAATAAAGAAAAAGAATGTCCATATTGTGGAATAGACATTAAAGATTATTTATATAATAATTAACCTTATTCTCCATCAATATGTTCATTTAAAGATTTTACTGTAATTTCATTATTTTGAACAGCTTCAATAGCATTTAAAGCAGCTCTAGCTCCAGACAAGGTAGTAACATAAGGTATACCAAGTTCAATAGCTAAACGTCTGATTATATATCCGTCCTGAGCAGACTGTTTACCTTCTGAAGTGTTGATAATCAGGTCAATTTCCTTGTTTAAAATTGCATCCCTGATGTTTGGAGATCCTTGAGATACTTTTTTAATTTTTTCAATGTCAACACCCTTTGCCGCATCAGCAGTTCCGCTAGTTGCTGCAAGTTCAAAACCTAAATTAGCTGCTTTTTCAGCAATTGGACGGATTTTCTTTTTATCCTGTTCTTTTACACTGATGAAGATTTTACCTTCTTTTGGTAAATCCATACCTGCAGCAAGCTGGGATTTGTAAAATGCCATTCCAAAGTTTTCATCTACACCAATACTTTCACCAGTGGATTTCATTTCAGGTCCAAGTACTGTATCGGATTCCGGAAGTTTTAAGAATGGGAAAACAGATTCTTTTACAGCAACATGATCTATTTTTATTTCTTTAGTTAAATTAAAGTCTTTTAATTTAGCTCCAGTCATAATCCATGTAGCTACTTTAGCTAATGGCACTCCAATAGCTTTACTTACAAACGGAACTGTCCTACTTGCACGAGGATTAGCTTCAATAATGTAAACCATTTCCTCATCAAGTTTAACTGCATACTGGATATTCATTAAACCTTTAACATCCAATTCTAAAGCTAATTTAGTACTGTATTCACGAATAGTGTTGAGAATGTGTTCAGGAATAGTTTGCGGTGGAATTACACAAGCAGAATCTCCGGAGTGAACACCTGCTTCCTCAATATGTTCCATAATTCCTGCTATAAACACTTCCTCACCGTCACACAATACATCCACATCCAATTCAATAGCATCTTCAAGGAACTTGTCTACTAAAATCGGATGTTCAGGTGAGACTTTTACAGCTTCCTTCATATATTTTTCAAGCTCATTATTGTCATAAACAATTTCCATAGCCCTTCCACCAATAACATATGACGGACGGACTAAAACAGGGAAAGTAATTCTCTCTGCAATTTCACGAGCTTCTTCAAAGGAATTAGCTGTTCCATATGGTGCCTGATGAATATGCAATTTATTTAATAATTTTGCAAATAATTCCCTGTCTTCAACACCATCAATACTTTCATATGGAGTTCCCAATATTTTAACTCCAGCATTAGCTAATGGTACTGCCAAATTAATTGAAGTTTGACCACCAAATTGAACAATAACTCCATCAGGTTTTTCCTGATCAATAATACCCATCACATCTTCAAAAGTGATAGGTTCAAAGAACAGTTTATCAGAAATATCATAATCAGTACTTACAGTTTCCGGATTGTTGTTGATTAAAATAGTTTCAATTCCCTCATCTTTTAGAGCAAGTGAGGAATGTACACAACAGTAATCAAACTCAATACCCTGACCTATTCTGATAGGACCCGCACCTAAAATAACGATTTTCTTTTTATTGGATGATTTGAGCTCGTTACCTGAATCATATGTACTGTAATAATATGGTGTTTTAGCTTCAAATTCTGCAGCACAGGTATCAACCATTTTATAGGACTGTTTTATATTGAATCTGTTAAGTAAGTTTCTAATGTATTCTTCAGTCTGATTAGATAAGGCGGCTAATCTTTTGTTTGAACATCCCATCTGTTTAGCTTTTCTCAGGAAGTCAGCATCGTTTAATTTTTCTTCTGTAACTTCATTTTCAAAATTAACAATGTTTCTGATTTTGTATAGGAAAAATTTGTCAATATTGGTTAATTTCTGAATCTTATCCAAATCCATTCCGTCTTTAATGGCTGAATATAACTGGAATAATCGCTCATCAGTCGGATTGGCCAAATCATCTTCAGTGTATTCAACATATTCAAATCCGTCATGACCCATATCAAGTGATCTGATAGCTTTTTGAATTGCTTCTTCAAATGTTCTACCGATTGCCATTACTTCACCGGTAGCTTTCATTTGAACTCCTATTTCACGGTTGATTCCTCTGAATTTATCAAATGGCCATCTTGGGATTTTTACAACTACATAATCAATAGCCGGTTCAAAGGAAGCAGGGGTTTCTTTAGTAATATCATTTTTAATTTCATCTAAAGTCATTCCCAAAGCTATTTTAGAAGAAATTTTAGCTATAGGATAACCTGTTGCTTTAGATGCAAGTGCACTACTTCTACTTACCCTAGGATTTACTTCAATTACCTTGTATTCTCCGGTTTCCGGATTAACTGCAAATTGAATATTACATCCTCCCTGAATACCTAAAGCTCTGATAATTTTAATAGAAGCATCCCTTAATGCCTGTGAATCCCTATCATTTAAATTTTGAGCAGGAGCTACAACAACACTTTCACCAGTGTGGATTCCCATAGGGTCTATGTTTTCCATGTTACATACAATGATACAAGTGTCTTCTTTATCCCTCATTACTTCATATTCGAATTCTTTCCAACCTAAAACAGATTCGTCAATAAGAACCTGGTTAATGAAACTCATATCCAATCCATGAGTAGCTATTTCAATTAATTCTTCTTCATTGTAAGCTACTCCACCACCGGTTCCTCCAAGTGTAAATGCAGGTCTTACAATTACTGGATAACCAATGTCTTTTACTGCTTCTATAGCTTCTTCAACACTTTCTACAGCATGACATTTTGGAATAGGTTCGTTAAGTTTATCCATGAAATGACCGAACAAATCACGGTCTTCCACATCTTTAATTGTCTGAATATCAGAACCTAAAACTTTAATTCCATCAAGTAAACCTAAATCTCCAAGTCCTGTAGCGATATTTAATCCTGTTTGTCCACCCATAGTCGGTAAAATTGCATCGACATTTTCTTTTTTAATAATTTCTGAGACAATTTCAGGAGTTAATGGTTCAGTATAAACAGTATCCGCCATATCCATATCAGTTTGAATAGTAGCAGGATTACTGTTAACAAGGACAGTTTCAATTCCCTCTTCTCTTAGTGATTTACATGCTTGTGAACCAGAATAATCAAATTCTGCTGCTTGACCAATTTGAATAGGTCCAGAACCGATTATTAATACTTTTTTAATATCCTTATCAATAGGCATTTTGTAATCCTCATTAATTTTTATTATAAAATGGTAATCTTAATATTCATCCATCATTTGACTAAATTTATCAAAAACATATCTTGTATCATTTGGACCCGGTCCTGCTTCAGGATGGTACTGAATACAGTGAACAGGCAATTCCTTATGTGAAAAACCTTCAGGAGTTCCATCATTAAGATTTACTTGAGTTAAAGCTAAATCAGTCTCATTAATAGACTCTTTATCAATAGTAAATCCGTGATTTTGAGAAGTGATATATACTTTGCCAGTATGTAAATCTTTTACCGGCTGATTTGCCCCTCTGTGTCCAAATTTCATTTTGTAAGATCTGGCTCCAAAAGATTTAGCTACTAACTGCTGACCCATACAAATTCCAAAAATAGGTAATCTTTCAGATAATTTTTGAACTGTGCTGATAGTTTCATGTACCCTATCAGGATTTCCTGGTCCTGAAGTAATCATCAAACCGTCCGGAGAGTAATCCAAAATAGTTTTATAATCAGTATCATATGGGAACAAAACAACTCCGATTCCACGTTCCAAAAAGTTGTTTATAATATTTTTCTTAACACCACAGTCAATTAAAGCTACTTTTTTGTTGGCATCCTCATTGAAAACTTTAATTTCTTTAGTAGATACCTGCGGCACAACGTCAATATCAATAATGCTTTGTTGAGCACGTGCAAGTTCTATTAATTCACTGTCAGGAATGTCTTCAGTTGAAATAGCTGCTTTCATTGAACCTTCTTCACGAATTTTAAGAGTTAAATCACGTGTGTCGATTCCACTAATTCCAGGAGTTTCAAATTCATTTAAAAAATCATCTAAAGTTTTTTGTGATGAAAAATTAGAAACTTCTCTGCAAACTTCCCTTACAACAAAACCTTCAGCTTGAATTTTATCTGACTGATACCATTCTTCACTTACCCCATAATTTCCCTCTAAAGGATAAGTAGACATTAATATTTCTCCTTTAAAAGAAGGATCAGTTAAAGATTCAGTATAACCAACCATACCAGTTGAAAAAACAAGTTCCCCTACATTAGTAGTTTCATAACCGAAACCCTCACCTTTTAAAACTGTACCATCTTCCAAAGCTAATTTAGCCATTTTTACCATTAAATCACCATTGTAAAAAAAATAATAATCATCTATCTTTAATAATTATGATTTTTATATATTATTAAATTTATCATTTTTTAGCCCAAAATACTGCAAAAACATAATATTTATAAGGAATTCCAACATGGTCAAAACCTGCATTTTTTAAACATTCCAACTGAAAATCCACAGAGCTGGGTTTATCATAAGTTCTCCTAATTTTAGCCTCTCCATAAGCTTTCTCACTAATTTCACCAGTATGTTCATCAAGTTTTGATTTAAAATAATCTTCAACACCTTTATTAGGATTTAAAACCTGATCTGCATTGACAAAGTTTCCACCATCATTTAATAAATCATAATACTTTTCAATTAAAACTTTCTTTTCCGTTCCAGTCAAATGATGAATGGAAAGAGAAGATATGATTATATCAAACTTTGTGTTGAATTCATGAGTTATATAATCGTCACATATAAATGAAATATTATCATTTCCTTCAAATCTTTTTTCGGCCTCTTTTAGCATTTCCTCAGCCAGGTCAATAAGGACAATTTCTGCATTTGGATATTTTTCAAGTAAAAATTGAGATAAAATACCCGTTCCCGCACCCAAATCTAAAACTTTTGGATTATCTCCTTTAAAATCAATACAATCAATAGCTATTCCATAAAAATCATCAAAACATGGTATTAAAGCTCTTCTTTCACTATCATATTCTTTAGCTTTTTGGTTGAACTTATTTACAACAGACATTCTTTAATCCTCTAGTATTCTTAAAGAAAAGTTTAAACTTCTGCTTGAATGAGTCAGAGCACCAAGAGAAATTATATCAATTCCCAATTTAGCATAATCCACAATATTTTCAGCAGTGATTCCTCCAGAAACTTCAATTAAAGAATTGTCACGAATATTTAATTTGATTAACTCTTCTAAAACTTCTTCAACCTCTTTAGGAGACATGTTATCCAACATTACAATATCTGCTTTATTTTCAACACAATCAACCGCATCTTCTAGGGATTCAACTTCTATTTCAATTTTTTTAGAAAAGCTAACATTTTCTTTAGCTTTTAAAAGTGTTTCCAAAGGAGTTCCAACACTGGCTATGTGATTATCCTTAATCAACACCATATCATCAAGGGAGAATCTGTGTGTATCTACACCGCCTATTTTTAATGCCTGTTTATCGAATTTTCCAATAGCTGGCAGTGTTTTACGTGTTCCTGCAATTATTACATCATAATCATTTACCAAATTAACATGATAGTCAGCGGCACTGGCTACACCACTCATTCTCATGAGCAGATTTAGTGCAGAACGTTCAAGCAACAATATTGTCCTTGCATCACCTTTTAAACACATTAACAAATCATTTTTAGCTATTTTAGTTCCATCTTTTAAGTTAAAAATTACTTGGACATTTTTAGACTCAAACATTTCCTTAATGATATCAATACCTGCCAAAATACCTTCATCTTTAGAAATAATATGAGCAGTTACAGTTTTATCTTCATCAACTACTGCTTCAGATGTAATATCTCCAAAACCTTCATCTTCTTCAAGCATGTATTCAATTATTCTATCCAAAAAATCACCAAAATTTTAAATTATATGTTGATATATATTTTTATTATAATTAATATAAGTGATTAAATGGAAATTACATTTTTAGGAACATCTTCAGCAGTTCATTCATATACAAGAAACCACCCAGGGATAATTTTAAAAGCCTTTGGTGAAGTTATGTTGTTTGATTGCGGAGAATCCACCCAAAGACAGCTGATATATGCAAAGATAAGTCCGATGAAAATATCCAAGATTTTCATTAGCCATTATCATGGAGATCATATATTGGGCCTTCCAGGACTTCTGCAATCCCTGAATTTCAGAGGAAGAGAAAAACCATTAACAATATATGGGCCAAAAGGCCTTAAAAAAGTTGAAAATGCAATATATTCATTAGGTTATTGTAAATTTGATTTTCCGATTGAATTTATAGAAATCAGCAGTGAAACAATACTTGAAACTGATGAATATATCATTAAATCCCAGGAAGTTATGCATAATGTAACCAATCTTGCATATTCAATAGAAGAAAAGAAAAAACCAAGATTTTTGAGAAATAAAGCTATTGAACTTGGTGTTCCCGTAGGCCCTCTTTTTGGAAAATTGCACAATGGTGAAGAAGTTGAAGTAAACGGAAAAATCATAAAGCCCGAACAGGTTCTTGGAGATGCCCGAAAAGGAATAAAAATCACATACTCCGGAGATACCAGACCATGTGAAGAAATGATTGAATTTGCAAAAAACAGTACTTTGCTAATCCATGAGTCAACATACACGCTTGAAGATGATGATAAAGCTAGAGAAAATTTCCATTCAACATCACAGGATGCTGCTACAATAGCCAAATGTTCCAACACTAAACGATTAGTATTAACTCACATCAGTACCAGATATACTGACACAGAGGATTTATTAAAGGAAGCTAAAAAAGTTTTTGAAAATGTTGAAGTTGCAGACGATTTAATGACAATAGAAATTTTAAGTGCATAATATGAATATTATAGATATGTTAGAGGACCCTGTTTCAAAAATAATCATTATTTTATTAATTATAATTACTACAAGCATTATTGTAAGACTTGTAGCTTATTTAATGAATAAAATGAAGAGATTTAAAAAAGACATTACTTTGATTTATCTTATCAGAGACATTATAAATTATATAATTTATTTCATAGCATTAATGTCCATATTGCAAATATTTGATATAAATCTGGCAGGAACATTATTAAGTTTAGGAATTGTAGGTATTGCTGTGAGTTTTGCAGCTAAAGATCTCATATCCAATTTCTTTTCAGGAATCTTGTTAATAATGGGCAGAAGTGTCAAAGTCGGAGATACTCTTGAAATCAAAGAAATGAAAGGAACAGTAGAAACAATAAGCCTCAGGTCAACAACTATCAGAGATGACAATGGAGTGTTAAGCAATATTCCAAATTCCATACTAACCAACAATACTTATTTACAATATAACAAAAAAGAAAGACACAGAGTAGATTTGATTGTTGGAATAGATTTAAATATAGACATTGAAGAATTTAAAATACATATTTTAGATTTTATAAACAGGCAGGAAGGTATTTTAAAAAATCCAAAAGCTCAAGTTTTTTCAAAAGGCATTAATTTTGAAGAAAGCTCACTGAAAATATCCTTTTGGATAAAAGACTTTAATAAAAAAGAAAAATATAAGTTAATTATTACTAATGAAATTAGAAAGTATGTTAACAACAGGTGAAATAATGAGTGGGTCTTTACAAGATGAAATTAAACAATTGAAAGATGAAAAAAATGCAATAATTCTTGCACATAATTATCAGCCTAAAGAAATTCAAGAAATAGCTGATTTCCTTGGAGATTCATTAGAATTATGTATGAAAGCTGCTGAAATAGAAGATAAAGACTTAGTTATTTTCTGTGGAGTAGACTTTATGGCTGAAACTGCTTATATCTTAAATCCGGATAAAAAAATCGTAATTCCAGATTTGGAGGCAGAATGTCCTATGGCACATATGTTACCGGAAGACGAATTATTAAAAGCAAAAGAAGAACATCCTGATGCAGGAGTAATTCTTTATGTAAACAGTATTGCTGAAGCCAAACAACATGCAGACACATTATGTACTTCAGCTAATGCACTAAAAGTTACTGAAAGTTTACCTCAAGATGAAATACTCTTTGGACCTGATAACAATTTAGGCAGCAATGTAGCTAAACAAACTTCCAAAGAAATTATACCTGTTCCAAAAGGCGGACACTGTTATGTTCATAAACTATTCCATATTGAAGATGTTGAATTAAAAAGAAAACAGCACCCAGATGCAGAAATAATTTGCCATCCCGAATGTAATATGGATGTTCAGGAAGCATGTGACAAAGTCCTTTCAACTGGCGGAATGTTAAAATATATTGCTCAAAGCGACAAAAAGGAATTTGTAATTGGTACTGAAATTGATATGATTACCAGACTTGAAAGTGAAATTCCAGGTAAAAAATTATATCCTTTACTTGAAGGAGCTATCTGCAGCACTATGAAATTACATACTTTGGAAAAAGTAAGAAATGCACTTAAAAACGAAGAACCTCAAGTAACTGTTCCAAAAGAAATAGCTGAAAAATCCTTAAAAGCTACCCAACACATGTTAAAAGTATCAAAATAGCTGGAATAACTCTAGCTACTTGAAAACTTTTTTTAATCCATATCTTCTAAAAAACTAGATAAAAATATTGCCATTTCAATTTCTTCTCTTGAAATAAAATCTTCAACTTTGATTTTGGATTCTCTGCTTTGAAATGGGAAAAACTCTTTTTTAAATTTTGTTTTTAATATCAAATTATCATTTGTGATTTGTGTTTCGTCATCAAGATTATTATTTAAAAATTCCAACTGATTTTGGGATAATCCACTTATGTTATAGCTAATAAATCCCCCATCAGCATTTTCTCCATAATCTACAATCCTAACATCCATACCATCACCTGAAATTTTTCATAAATGCGGACAATTCTTCTTCAATTGTTTCAAGTTCCCGAAATCCGATATGACCCAAATCAGAATCATAAATAATCAATTCAGAATCTTCAATTAAATTATGCATTGGAATTGCATCTAAATTTGGAGGGAAATACTGGTCCTGATTTATTCCAATTATTAAAACTTTAGATCTTATTTTATTCAAATCCTTTTCAATATCATAATCCAGAGTTGCGTCATTACAATATTTAACATCAAAAATGCTGTCAAGCAATCCTTCATCTCCAAATTCATCAAATTCCACATCCAATTGACTATTCGGAATTTTATGAAGAGCTTCCTTTGAAATTCCGAAACTGTAAACCGCCTGAGTAGCCAGTCTTAGGGTTCTAACTAATGAAGAAGTATTTTTTCCAGAATCATAATCCCCGTCAGTTGAAATAATCTCATCAACTAATTTTGATAAAATATAATTGCGTCCCGCTACTTTATAACCGCTTGCTCCGGAAATAATGAAATCCGCATAGTCAGGATATAGAACTGCACATGTCAAAGCTACAAAACCCCCCATGGAGTTCCCAATAATCCCCCTAACATGAGTTATTCCGAATTTGTCTTTTAAGAACTTATTTTGAAAATTAACCATATCTTCAATACTATACTTTGGAAATGAATTATTTAAATTAGTTGTTGATGGGCTACATGAACCTGGAGCACCTAATTCAGAAAGCGAAATAATAAAGAATTCATTTTTATCAAAAGGACCTCCAGTATAAGATAAAGAACATAATTTGCTAACTGAAGCATAATTTCCCAAAGAACCATGACAGTATACAATAACATTATTAATACAACCGTTATCATCATATTTTGGAGTTCCAAAGGTCATATACTCTACAGAAACATTATTTAATACATCTCCACTTTGGAATTTGAAAGAATCCATAATATATTCTTCACGCTTTGAAATAAAATAATCATCTAAATCCATGATAATAATTTCCATAATAAAATATTTAAACTAAACTACAGTAATCTTATTTTAATGAAATATAAAATACTAGAGAACCCAAATTGTGAAGATGCTTACGGTTTAATAGAAGAAGCATTAAGAAAAAGAGCTACAATTACAATATATGCCTGCTGTAAAGTCAATTATGAGGGAAGAGCATTAAGTGAATTGAATTGGGGAGAACGTATAATCCTAATAAAACCAGACGGTTCATTTTTAATACATCAGGAAAAAAAAGTAGAGCCTGTAAATTGGCAACCTCCAAAATCCAAAACAAGAGGATATATCCAGGACAATAACTTAATTTTAGAAAGCCACAGAAGAACACCTAAAGAATTATTAACTGTTGAAATTAGAAAAGTCCAATACATAACTTATGCAAACATTGAAGACTTTGAAGAACTTGAACAGGCAGGTTATGAAAAAGATATGGGAGACATGATTATGGAAAAACCCCATATGATTGAAGAAGGCTTCAAGCCAACAGCAAGAGAATACAGTGTTGAACACGGTTTTATAGACATTTTAGGAAAAGATTGTGATAACAACCTGATGATTTTGGAATTAAAAGCACGTAAAGCAGGAGTAAGTGCTGTAAAACAACTGAAAAGATATCTTACTGATTTTGAAGATGATGACAATGATTATTTAAAAGAATGTCTTGTCCAAAAAAAGAAAATCAGAGGTTTGCTTGTAGCACCATCACTTGGAGAAGATGCTAAAGAATTAATAGAAAAAGAAGGCATTGAGTTTGTAGCGGTAAATCCTCCAAAAGAATTAAAAAGAGATAAAAAAGTAACATTGGATGCTTTTTAACTTAAAGACTTTTCAATTCTTTTTAATTCATCAACATAATATTTTTTAGTATGCAAATTAGCGGGAATTGAATTGGTTACATGACACTCTTTTTCCAATTTGAAAATAAGATAATCTTCAGTATCTAAAGAAACAGAACCATCATCACTTAATAATTCTAAATTATCCAATTCTTCAAGAATACTTTCATATTCTTTTTGTTCTAAAGCAATAACATCATCCAAATCCATTTTTTGTATTTTAGGATTTAGCTGTAAAGCAATAGCTACAAATCCGTTAACAGTTTTATTATCAATGTCAAATTCAGATTTTCTAATTTCCTCCATACTTAGTTTAACATGATGTAATGTAGCATTAGTAACAGGAATTTCTCTAGACAATCCAATTTGATTTATTTCATAATGATTTTTCCAAGTACCAACTTTATAAATTGCATAATTTATGTTATCAAAGTTTATAATTTCAGGTTTTGCCATACTATCACACTTACATATTATTTATATCCACTGATTAAAAAACATTTAGTTTTAAATATTATAAATAATAAAAGTTAAATTTAATGGAGGTTAGGCTGTGAAAAAATGTCCCGAATGTGGAAATCCTAGTTACGATGGTGCACCTGCATGTGGGAACTGTGGATATAAATTTCCAAAAATGAAACCCTCAGCTCCTAAAAAGGAAATATTTGATAAAGCTCCTGAAAAAAAGAAAAAACAATTTAGCGACGAAGAAAGTACAATTGAAATCATTAAAGAAAACAAAATTCTCATTGGAGCAATTATACTTATTACAATAATCGTCATCTGCGGAATTGTCATCACAGGACCAAACAATAATAACCAAACTGCACAAAGTGGAGATATGGTTAAATTTTCTGAAGCAGGATTTTCTTTCAGCTATCCAAGCAGTTGGAATGAAGTAAATGGAACTGACAGCGACCATGAAGGTTCCGTCTTCTTTAAAAACGAAAATGGCACTATTATCCAATATTATAATGTATCTAATGATTCCACATCATTAAAAGATATAACTCAAGATAGAATTAGTTATGCTCAGGAAAATGGAAATTATATAGATACAGTTCAGACAATAACATTAGATGGTAGAAATGCTTCAGATGTAATTTTAGAGCAATCAAATGGAAATTACACCAGATATGTATCATTATTCAGCAATGGAGAATTATATGTATTTAAAATAAGTGGCGATTCATTAAATTCCATTAATTCTAGTGATATTAATACTGTACTTCAAACCGCAGATATTGCATAAGTATGAATTATTTCATACTTTTTTCTATTTTTTAAAGTGTTTAATATGAAAATTAAAATTGCACTATGTCAGATTAATGTAGTTGACAATAAAGAAAAAAACATTGAAAATGCCACATCTATGATTTTAAAAGCAGTTAAACAGAATGCTGATTTTATTGTTCTTCCCGAAATGTTTAATTGCCCATATTCCAATGAAAAGTTCATAGAATACTGTGAAGAAGAAACACATAGCCCAACATTATCCAAAATAGCCAAATTAGCTAATGAAAATAATACATATATTTTAGCAGGATCCATTCCTGAAAAGGAAGGCTCAAAAATCTTTAACACCAGCTATTTATTTGATAAAAACGGTGAAATAATAGCCAAACATCAAAAAATGCACCTATTTGATATTGATGTTAAAGGAAAAATTTATTTTAAGGAATCAGACACATTAAGTTCCGGAAATAAAGTTACAATAGCCAAAACAGACTTTGGAAAAGTAGGTATCGGAATCTGTTATGATATTCGTTTTCCTGAACTGGCTAAACTAATGGCAGAAGCCGGAGCTCAAATTCTGTTTTATCCCGGAGCATTTAACATGACAACAGGTCCTGCCCATTGGGAACTTACATTCAGATCCAGAGCTTTGGATAATCAGGTTTATTGTGTTGGTGTTGCACCTGCACTAAATAAAGATGCAAGCTATCACAGTTACGGCCATTCAATTATTGCAAATCCATGGGGTGAAGTGATTGTCCAGCTGGATGAACAGGAAAACATGGAAATAGCAGAAATAGATTTAGAGGAAATAAAAAAAGTAAGAACAGAACTTCCTCTTTTAAAAAACAAAAGAAGTGATTTATATAAGATTAACTTAATTTAGCTAATCTTTTTTCAAACCAATCTTCTTTTCCCGGTTTTTTCTTAGATAAAACTTCAATAGCCTTATTTAAAATTCTGATTTCATTTTCCAAATCATTGTTCTTTCTATAAAGAATACATAATCTTTTATAAGGAGCATCTTTTGGCTGTTCTTCAGTTACATACTGTTCATATTCTTTAATAGCTTTTTGAACATTGGTTTTTTCCATTTCCTTAATTGTACTCATTGGTTTTACTTTTGATAAAGTTTTACCAGATGCTTTTGCTTTTTTAGCCTTATCTGCTTTTTTAAGAGCCTTGTTACATGATTTTTTAAAGTCTTTATCTTTTTCCTTACGTCTTGCATCTTTAATTAAATCAATGGATTCGTCAGAAGCTAAATCCCCCAATGCATAAATAGTAGCTAAACGGACACCCCAGTCTTCATCTTCAAGTCCTTTAGCTATTGTATATAATTCATCATGTGCCTGAAGCTCCCCTAAAGCCCTTATTGCTGTTTTTCTTACTCCAAAATCATCATCCTCTACAGCACCTGCAAAATAAGGAATAACTTTTTCATCCTTAGTTTCTTTAAGAGCAAATGTTAAAAAACGTTTATTTTTACCTTCTGATGCCTCAAATTTTTCAATTAATTTATCCCTGGCAACTTCCCCCATGTTACCTAAAATTTCAGCTGCTTTAAATCTTATTTGAGCATTGTCATCAGTAGTTGCTTCAATTAATGGATCAATAGCTTCAATATCAGTTACACCAATCAAAGCATTGACTGCTTCCTTTCTTACACTTACATCATCATCTGAGAGATTATCAATAGCTTCCTTTAAAATTAAATCAGACATTTTATATCTCCTAAAAGTTTAAAACTTATATTAATAATAAATTAGTTTTAGTAAATATATAATCTTTAAGATAAAAGTTGAGATAAAAATGATAACTGAGCAAACAAAAAGCTATTCAAAAAAACAAATATACAAAACCCTACATCCATGGGTTAGACAATGGTTCGATGAAACTTTCGAAGATTTTACTCCAGCTCAGAAAAAGTCAATTGTAGACATTCACAAAGGAAACAATATTTTGGTTTCATCACCTACAGGATCCGGAAAAACATTAACTGCTTTTTTATCAATACTTAGTGAACTAACAACTCTTTCCCAGAAAGGTGAACTTGAAGATAAAGTTTATTGCATTTATATTTCACCACTGAAAGCTTTGGATAATGATATTGAAAAAAATCTGGAGGAACCTCTTAAAGGCATTGAAAAAATTGCAGGAAAGGATTTGGGAATCAGAAAGGCAGTCCGAACAGGTGACACTACCCAATATCAAAGACAGAAAATGCTTAAAAAGCCCCCACACATCCTAATTACCACCCCTGAAACTTTGTCCATTTTACTGGTAGCACCAAAGTTTAGGGAAAAATTAAGCAATGTGAAATATGTTATAATTGATGAAATACATTCACTTGCTGAAAATAAACGTGGTGTACATCTAAGTTTATCACTTGAGCGTTTGCAACATCTAATTGGACAGTATACAAGAATTGGACTTTCAGCTACTGTCAGCCCTCTTGAAGAAGTCGCCAAATTCCTTGTAGGTTATGAATACGGAGTTGAGCGGGATTGTAAAATCATCAATATAAATTATCTTAAAGACCTGGATATAAAAGTTCTATGTCCTGTTAGTGACATTATGCTGGCAGATAGTGAGGATACCCGACTTGGAACATATAACTTATTGGATGACCTGATTCAGGAAAATAAAACCACACTTGTCTTTACAAATACAAGAAGTGGAACTGAACGTTTTGTCTACAATCTTAAAAAAATGTTTCCAAAAAACTATAATGATGAAAATATAATGGCTCATCACTCTTCACTTTCAAAAGAGGTTCGTCTAGCAACTGAAAACAAATTAAAAGAAGGAAAACTTAAAGTCGTAGTTTCATCAACATCACTGGAATTGGGAATAGATATAGGATATATTGATTTGGTTGTTCTTATTAACTCTCCAAAATCCGTTTCAAGAGCTCTTCAAAGAATCGGAAGAAGCGGACACAAATTAAATGAAAAATCCACCGGAAGAATTATTGTAACAAATCGTGATGATCTGGTTGAATGTTCTGTTTTGTTAAAAGATGCCAAAGAAGGTAAAATTGATAAAATAAACATTCCTCAAAATTGTTTGGATGTTCTGGCCCAGCACATTTACGGAATGAGTATTGAAAATCCCTGGGACATCGATTACGCATATGATGTAATCAGAAAAAGCTATTGCTACAAAAATTTAACCAGAGATGATTATGAAGATGTTTTAAGCTATATGGCTGGAGAATATGAAGAGCTTGAAGAGAGATATGTCTATGCTAAAATCTGGATAGATTATAAGGAAAACACCTTCGGCAAACGTGGAAAACTAGCCAGAATGTTATATTCAACAAATATTGGAACAATTCCAGACAGCTCAGGAGTTTTAGTTAAATGTGACGGTGAAACTGTCGGAAAAATAGAAGAGGACTTTATGGAAAGACTGAAAAAAGGAGACACTTTTGTTTTAGGCGGACAGACATACCGTTTCAATTATGGAAAAGGAATGACAATAAATGTTTCACCGGCTAATGGCCCTCCAACAATTCCTTCCTGGTTTTCACAGCAATTACCATTATCTTTTGACTTGGCTATGGATATTCAAAGATTCAGAGCACATATGGATGCCAAATTCAGATACGGCAAAAGCAAACAGGAAATTATGGAGTTCATATACGATTACTTATATGTAGATGACTTTGCAGCCAATTCAATTTATGAATACTTTGTAGAACAGTACACATATGCAAAAATACCTAGCAATCAGAGGTTATTGATTGAATACTATAAGGGATTTGGTGACAGGCGTTTTGTAATATTCCACAGCTTATTTGGGAGAAAGGTAAATGATGCACTTTCAAGAGCAGTAGCTTACATTGTTGCAAGACAGTACAATACAAATGTTACAATATCCATCTCAGACAACGGATTTTACTTAAGTGCAGAAGGAACCCTTGGAGGGCTGGAAGCATTTAAACAGCTAACTCCAGAAAACTTTAAAAATATCCTAACACAATCATTAAATAAAACCGAAACATTAGCCAGCAGATTCAGACATTGTGCCGGCAGATCACTAATGACCCTTAGACACTATAAAGGAGAGGCAAAATCTGTTGGTCGCCAACAGGTGAGAGGAAAAATATTGCTTAAATTTGTTCAGGAAATGGATAATGACTTTTCAATCCTAAAAGAAGCTAGAAGAGAAGCATTGGAAGATTATATGGATGTCAATAATGCTCTTAAAGTTATTGAACTAATAGCTAACGGGCAAATGGAAATTAAAACGATAAATACAGTTATCCCAACCCCATTTGCATTTAATTTAGTTTCACAAGGGTATTTGGATGTATTAAACCAGAATGATAAAGCGGAATTTACAAAAAGAATGCACAAAGCTGTTTTAGAGCAGATAAAAGAAAAATTAAAAGAAAGTGATTTATAAAAAGTGGTAATATGAAAACATTATTAGTATATTATTCCAGAACACAAATAACCGAAAAAATAGCTAAAACCATTCAAAAAGACCTGGATTGTGATATTGAAAAAATCACAGTTGGAGACAAATATGACGGAACTATAGGATACATAAAAGGAGGATTTGATGCAAGTGCAAACAGAGTCTGTGAAATTAACAAGGTAACTAAAAATCCCAAAGATTACGATTTAGTTATAATTGGAACTCCTGTCTGGGCAGCTACAATGGCAACACCAATATATAGCTATTTAAAAGAATATGGCAATCAAATCAAAAATCTGGCCAGTTTTTGTACATGCGGAGGCAGCGGATATGAAAAAACCTTAAAGAAAATAGCTAAAATAACCGGCAAAACTCCAATAGCTACAATGTATCTGACAAAAAATGAAATTGAAAATCCTGAAGAAAACATAAATAACTTTGAAAACAAAATTAATAACAGGTGATAAAAATGACTAAATGGGGACCAGTATTTCTTGGTTTTATCCTTGCAGTAATTGTAAAATCATTCTTTGCACATTATGAATTTATAGGATTGCTCCTTGTGGGATTTATAGTAGGATATTTATGCCGTGACGGAGCAATAAGCGGAATGTGGAATGCAGCAGTTGCTGGTGCATTCGGAACCATAGTATCTGCAATATTATTTGTTATAATTGCTACCTTTGGAGGAGCTCTATTTGGAATCTTCGGAGGTTTAGTTGGATTTACAGTATCCGGAATTACAACAGTCTTTATAGTTTTAGGATATTTAATATACTATGCAATAGTCATGGGTATTGCTGGCGGTGTTGGAGGATTAATTTCTTCTAAAAAATAAGGGGAAAAATATATGGATTTTAAAAATTTTATTGATTGGAAATCATTTATAATGGGAGCCGCATTTGCTTCATTTATCTGTGTTGTTGCATCACAGTACCAATTAGATTGGTTATATGCATTTGCAGCTATTGGTTTACTTTATGTTGGTTATAAAGCTAAAAATATGAAATGGGGAGCTATCTTAGGTGCAATAGCAGCAACTCCATTATTTGTACTTGCAGCATATGGTGTTTTCGGACCTCTTTCAGACAGTTCTTTTGATCCGCAGGTAAGTATGTTTGTTACACTTATTGCTGTTCTCATGGTTGGAGCATTAGTTGGTTTTGTTGGAGCATACACTTACAGAAATAGGCAAAGAGCAATTGCTGCAAAGGAAAAACAAGCAAAAACAGGTAAAAATAAAAAAGGAAAAAAATAATTTTAAGTTATTATTTTTTCCAATTCTTCTTTTTTAATTGCATTTTTAATTTCAAGGGCAATTCTTCTACCCATACTCATAGGTTTTCCATAAGTTAAATAGCTGTAAGGTGAACCTCCCATAAAAGTATTAGTTCCACCATCGGTTCTAGCACTTATTTCAAAACAGATTACTTCTAAATTATCATTTACTAAAGTTTGCATACAGAACGGACCGTTTAATCCAGGAGCAACAAGTTTTTTAGCACTTTCCACTAATTTATCCGCCATTTCAAATACTTGAGGAAGTAAAGATTCTCTGATAACTGCAGGATGATTACCTGTAACCACATAAGATGGGCTTAAATCAATATCTAACTGGTCTTTAGCAGGCATTCTTACAAAACCGTCAATACTGGATTCATATCTTGTATCCATACCTAACAATTCAACTTTATCTTCCAAAGCGGAATAGAAATAATGTATACAGTAATTACATCCGGAAACATATTCTTCAATATGTGCATTAGCTACATCTGAGTCTTCCAGCCATCCGCGAGCTTTCATGGCATCTATTTTTTTATTGAATTCTTCAGGAGATGATGCTACAAAATAACCTCTTCCTCCCCTTGCACCAGGGAATTTAACCATAACCGGACGGTCAATTTCTGAAGGATTATCATATTTGTAAGGTATTCTTACTTCACCTTCAACAAGAAGTGCTCTTTCTTTGTCTCTTTCAGCTTCCCATCTTAAAATATCCCTATTACCAAACATAGGAACATTAAATTTATCTTCAACATTGTCAAGACCTGCATATGCTACAAATGAACCGTGAGGTATAACAATAGCATTCATATCTCTTAGCTTTTGCTGAACATCCTCATTGACAATGTCTTTAAATTTGTCAACGATTATATATTCATCTGCAACATCAAAACGTTGATATGGTACTTCTCTTCCTTTTTCACAAACAATAGCTGTTCTAAAACCTTCTTCTTTTGCACCTTGTAGAATATGCAAGGAAGTGTGGCTTCCAAGAGTAGCTATGGTTATATTGTCTTTGTCGTAATTGTCTAATATCTCAAAAATATCTTCAAGTTTAACTTCTCCCATTTTAATATCTCCTCAAAGAATTGATGTATAATAATATATATTTAAGATATTATAACCCTTTTTGTTTTTAAAAAAAAGATTGAACAGAACAGTTAATTTTTAAAAAAACCATTAACAAAAATTCAATCAAATGTTAAAAACAAATATTAAAAAGGATAACTGATAAAATAATAAATTAGAAATTTTTAAATCATGAGATGAACTTTATGCTAATCGGATTAATATCAGATACACATATTCCAGACAGAGCTAGAGAACTTCCTAAAAATGTAATATCATCATTTGAAAATGTTGATTTGATATTGCATGCAGGAGATTTAACTTCCACAAAAGTAATTGATGAATTGGAAAAAATAGCTCCAACAATAGCTATTCAGGGAAATATGGATAGGGCAGCTGGAATAATGTTGCCTAATGCAAAAGTTATCGAAGCTGAAGGATTGAAAATCGGAATTGCTCATGGAGAAGTATATCCAAGAGCAGATACACAACAATTACTTTATTTGGCAAAACAGTTAGACGCAGATATTTTAGTTACAGGACATTCCCACCAGCCCAAAATAGAACAGATTGACGGAATTTTATTATTGAATCCAGGAAGCCCTGTTGTTCCAAGACTTGCAGACAGAACTGTAATGTTACTTGAAATCAATCATAAAGAGGTTGATGTGGAAGTTATTAAAATTGGAAATCCTGTATGCAGTACATTAAATTTAGACAAATTTAAAGGAGAATGAAAAATGGGCAGTCGTTGGCAAATGGAAAAAAAACATGATCCATATTACAAAAAAGCTAAAAAAGAAGATTATCGTTCAAGAGCATCATATAAAATCAAACAGTTAGACAAAAAATTCAAACTTATTAAAGAAGGAGATACCGTTGTAGATCTTGGAGCAGCTCCAGGAGGATGGTCTCAGGTAGCTTTAGAAAAAGTTGGAGAAGAAGGTCTTGTAATCGGAGTGGATTTAAACAGAATAAAACCTTTCCCTGAAGAAAATTTCCATGGAATCAGAGGAGATTTTACAACTACGGAAGTTCAGGAAAAAGTTATGAATTTAATTGGAGGAAAAGCTAAAGTCGTAATTTCTGATGCATCACCATCATTATGCGGAATTAAAAATATTGACCAGTTAAGATCAATTGATTTGACAAACACAGTTATTGGAATTGCTGATAATATTTTAGAGCCTAAAGGAAACTTAGTTATGAAAGTATTTCAAGGTCCCGAATATAAAGACATGCTAACCAGACTTAAAAAGAAATACAGGCAAGTAAAAACAACAAAACCTCCATCATCCCGTAAAAAAAGCTCAGAAATGTATGTTGTGGGATTAGACTTTAAACCTAAAAAAAATAAAAAAAGTAAAGATTAAAGATTATTGTATGCTACAGTAGCATTCTGTAATTTTTCCTTAGCAAAATCTATTCTACTATCAACTTCGTTTGATGACTTGCCGGAATCCAGTGCACTTTGAACATTTTGAATAGCGGAATCAGCTTTTGTTAATTCCAATCTTGCATCATTATATTTTTGAACCTGAGCTGTGTCCCCATTATCATAATACAAAGATTTCACACCATCAAATTGTGATTCCAAATCACTATATGAAGATTTTAGCTCCGCAAGTTCATCATATTGATTACCAGAAGAAATTTCATTAGTAATTCCTGATGAAACAATACTAAATCCAACATATGCCACAACAACAATTGTTGAAATAATCATTATAATTCCAACAACAGAAATAAGCATGGATGTGGATTTAAATAAATTTAATCTAGATTTTCTCATATTATCCTCATTTTATTAAATAAAAAAACTATCTAATAATTTAATAATATTTTTACTTGTTTTTAGTATATAATATTTTACTTGCCAAATGCTCAATACAATATTTTTTAAAGTATGAAAAATTAATAATATTTTAATGAATGCTAGTACAAAATCACGAACATCTGTTGCAAAATTTGAGGAATTTTTCGCTACAACATACAAAGATGATGTATTTGAAATCCTTGAAAAATATCCTGATGAAAGGTCACTTACTGTAGATTACAATGATTTAGAAATGTTTGACCCTGATTTGGCGGATTTATTAATTGAAAAACCTGAAGAAGTTATTGAAGCATCCAAAAGTGCAATAAAAAATATCGACCCTTTAGTAAAAGATGCTGATATCAATATTCGTTTTGAAAATCTTTCTAATATAATTCCTTTAAAAACACTATTAAGTAAGTACATTGGGACATTTGTCGCTGCAGATGGAATTGTAAGAAAAACAGATGAAATAAGACCTAGAATTGAAACTGGTGTCTTTGAATGTAGAGGATGTATGAGGCTGCATGAAGTAGAGCAACGTTCCGACAGCAGAATTATAGAGCCTTCTTTATGTAGTGAATGTGGTGGAAGATCATTTAGATTGCTGCAGGAGGAATCAAAATACATTGATACTCAAACAGCAAGAATGCAGGAACCATTGGAGAATTTATCTGGAGGAACTGAACCTAAACAGATGTTAATGGTTTTGGAAGATGATTTAGTAGACCAATTAAATCCCGGAGATAAAGTAAGAATTACAGGAACTTTAAAAACATTCAGAGAAGAACGCAGCGGCAAATTCAAAAACTACATTTATGTAAATCATATCGAACCTTTAGAGCAGGAATTTGAAGAATTGCAGCTTACAGAAGAAGATGAGGCAAAAATCATTGAACTTTCTAAAGACCCCGACATTTATGAAAAAATCATCAAATCAACTGCCCCATCAATCAGAGGTTATAGAGATGTAAAAGAAGCTATTGCTCTTCAATTATTTGGTGGTGCTGCAAAAGAGCTTGAAGATGAAACTAGATTAAGAGGAGATATTCATATTTTAATCGTCGGGGACCCAGGTATCGGTAAATCCCAAATGCTTAAATACGTTTCAAAATTAGCTCCAAGAAGTATTTACACAAGCGGTAAAGGTACAACAGGAGCAGGGTTAACTGCAGCAGCAGTTAGAGATGAATTAGGCGGATGGTCTCTTGAAGCAGGTGCATTAGTACTTGGGGACCAGGGTAATGTATGTGTTGACGAACTGGACAAAATGAGGTCAGAAGACCGTTCAGCACTTCACGAGGCACTGGAACAACAAACTGTAAGTATTGCTAAAGCAGGAATCATGGCTACTTTAAATTCAAGATGTTCAGTTCTTGCAGCAGCTAACCCTAAATTCGGAAGATTTGACAGATTCAAAATACTTGCAGAACAAATTGATTTGCCTTCCCCAATTTTATCTCGTTTCGATTTAATATTTGTTGTTGAAGATAAACCAAGTGTAAAAGGAGATTCAGAACTTGCACAGCACATTCTCCAAATACACCAGCAAAATACTGTAAATTATGAAATTGAACCTGAATTACTCAGAAAATATATTGCATATGCCCGTAAAAATGTAAATCCGAAACTTACTGATGAAGCAAACATGGTTTTAAAAGAGTTTTATGTAAGTACAAGAAACAGTTCAGGTGATGAAGAATCCCCAGTTCCAATTACTGCAAGGCAATTAGAAGCTATCATTCGTTTAGCTGAAGCTAGTGCTAAAATAAGACTAAAAGACACAGTAGATAAAGAAGATGCACAAAAAGCCGTGAGACTGCAATTAGCTTGTCTTAAAGAAGTCGGTGTTGATCCTGAAACCGGGGAAATAGACATTGATAAAGTAGAAGGAAGAACACCTAAATCAGACAGAGACAAATTGCAAAGAATCATTTCTGAAATTGAAATACTTGAAGAAGAATATGCCGGACAAGCTCCAATGAATGTTTTAGTATCCAATATGAGTGATAAATACGACATGAGTGAAGAAAAAGTAGATGAAATGGTTAGAAACTTAAAACACAAAGGAGTAATCTACGAACCAACAAACGGTTATCTCAAAAGAGCATAACCTTCTTTTTTTATTTTATATTTTTTAATCAAATAGGATAACTTAATAAATGATTAAAATCAAAATTAATATATTATATTTATACTAATTTTACGGAGCGATAATATGGAAGAATACGAAAATTTATTAAATAGAGCAATAGACCAATTACCTCCTGAAGTATTTGAACACAAAAGATTTAAAATTCCTAAAGCTTATTCAGATATACAAGGTAACAGAACTTTTATAAAAAACTTTAAAGATGTTGCTGAAGATTTAAACAGAGATCCACAACATGTATTAAAATTTTTATTAAGAGAATTAGGTACTGCAGGTAATTTAGAAGGGTCAAGAGCAATCTTACAAGGTAAATTTACACATTACTTAATCAACGAAAGATTAGAAGATTATGTTGAAAAATATGTTATTTGCCATGAATGTAACAGGCCAGATACCAAAATTATCAGAGAAGATAGGATATTCATATTAAAATGTGCTGCATGTGGTGCTAAAGCTCCATTAAAACCATTATAATCCTATTTTAACTTATTTTTAATGATTTTTATGTTTTGTGTAGAATGTGGAAGTACTGATAAAAAAATGGTTGGAGATATCTGCATTGACTGCTTTTTAAAAGACTTTCAAATGATTGAAATCCCAGAAAATATTAAAGTAGAAATCTGCAGCCACTGCAACAGTAGAATCGAAGAAGGAAAATGGACCGATTCATTTTTACCGGAAGATGAAATAATTTATCGTGCTTTAGAGCGAAACATTAAAATCAGCGATCTTGTTGAAAATGAAATTATCAATCTTGAAATCGACCAGATAAAAGGAACAATAGCCAATTGTTATGTGGAAGTTGTTGGAGAAGTTTACGGAGTTCAGCTTGATGAAACTCATGACACTTCAGTAAGAATAATGAAAACAGTTTGTCCAACATGCAGTAAACTTCAGGCAGGCTATTATGAATCAGTTGTTCAGTTTAGAGCAGACAACAGAGATATAAAAGCAGAAGAATATGATAAAGCTGATGAAGTTGTTAAAAGAACTTTAAATAAACAAAGCAAAAGCGACAAGCTTGCTTACTGCCCACAAATAGCTAAACTAAAAGAGGGCTACGATTATTATATCGGATCATTAAAATCCGGCAGAAAAGTAGCTGAAAGCTTAAAAGAAGAATTTGGAGGAATTATTAAAGAATCTCCAAGACTTATCAGTGAAGACAAATCTACTGGAAAAGGTCTTTATAGAATTTGGATTTCAATTAGAATTCCGGAATTTGAAATAAATGATTTTATCAAACATGAGGGCAAAATACTGCAGGTAAAAGATATTGATAAAAATAGAGTTGTTGGAATAGATATCACTGACCATAAAAGACACACAATACCTTTAAAAGAAAGTGAAGATATAACACTTCTTAAAAAGGCTGATGAAATTGAAACAACAACAATAATATCAAAATCCCCAAGCAACATTCAAATTTTAGACCCTGCAGATTATTCTGCTGTTGATTTGGATATGATGGATGAATTTAAAGATTCCAATATTGGTGACGAAGTTAAAATTATTAAAATTAACAATTACATTTATTTGATTAAGTGATTAAGATGAGCATTGAAGAAAAAATTCAATTAATTGAAAAAGGAACATTAGAAGTTATAGATACTGAAGAATTAAAAGAAGTTCTTAAAAAAGAACAACCTATAGCTTACACAGGATATGAACCTTCAGGTAAAATTCATTTAGGCCATGCAGTAACAGTACAAAAACTTAAAACCCTTCAAAAATTAGGTTTTAAAATTAAAATACTTCTTGCAGATTTCCATGCTTTTTTAAATGGAAAAGGAAGCATTGAAGAAATTGCTGAAACTGCAGAGTACAACATGAAATGTTTCAAAGCATTAGGTTTAGATGAAACTACTGAATTCATATTAGGTTCAAGTTTCCAATTAAACGAAGATTATGCATCTAAAGTTTATAAATTAGCTACCCTGACTACTTTGAAAAGAGCTAGAAGAAGTATGGATCAAGTAAGCCGTCATGATGACAACCCGAAAGTGGCTAGTGTAGTTTATCCAATTATGCAAACTGTAGATATGGTTGCTTTAGATGTAGATGTTGCTCTTGGAGGAATGGAGCAAAGGAAAATTCAAATGCTCGCACGTGAAAACTTAGAGAAAATTGATGAAAAAGTTCCTGTCTGTATCCACACTCCATTGTTACACGGCCTTGACGGAGATGCTAAAATGTCTTCAAGTAAAGGAAATTACATTGCTGTTGACGATTCAGTTGAAGAAATTACTAAAAAAATCAAAAAAAGCTATTGTCCTCAAGGAGAAACTGAAGGAAATCCGATGATTGAAATAGCTGAAACATTCGTATATCCAAACCAGGAAACTTTACTTATTAAAAGGCCTGAAAAATTCGGAGGAGACATTGAACTTACACATGAACAGTTAATTAATGATTTCTCAAATGGAGACTTACATCCAATGGATTTGAAAAACGGAATTAAAGATTTCTTAATTGAACACTTTGCTCCTGTAAGAGAATATATGGAGGAATAAACAATGGATGAAAAACAGGAATTTGAAATGGGTTTACCTAATGGTGTAGGAGAACAGATGCTTGCTCATACTATCGAAAAGTTCGATGTAAAATTAGAACATACTGAATTCGGACCTAAACTTATAGGAACTTATGAAGAACTTGAAAAAGCTAAAGTTTTCTTATACGAAGCTATTGAAGCCAGATTAAATCAATTAGAAGGTAAAAAATAAAATTTACCTTTTAATTAAAATTTAATTAAAAAAATATAAATAAAATTTTATTTTATAAAAGCCAAATAAAAGCACATAATTAATAAAACTCTCATTTTTCAAATAAAAGAAAAATAATCTACTAATTTTAACTATTTTTAATAAACACCTGCTCTAATTAAAATATATTAATTTTAAAACAAATAATTTCATTTAATTTAAAAACAAATCCAATATATTAAATTAAATTAAAAAATCAAGCCAATTAATTTATATACTTTTAATGATTATTATTAACCATCTGAGGTGATACTATGAAAAGGTATACAAAAATGGAGTACGAAAATCCTGATGAAATGACCTTTGGATTTTCAAAACATCCCGTTAAAACAAAAAATGGATTAGAAATCGGAGCAGGTTATGTTAATCCGATAATCAAAGTTGCTCCAAAAGAAGGAAGTGAAAATTCAAAAGACACCATGGTATCAGAATGTAGAAATATTGCAATAAGTGCTTGTCAAAGAGCAGTTAATATTGGACTGCCTTCATTTATCTTAGAACAGGAACATATTGCACAACAAACTGCAAATCCTGATTGGGCAGGAGAGTGTACTCAGGCACAAGTAGAAGTTCTTGAAAAATTTCAAGACGAATATGGAATTAAAACTGCACTTAAAGCTACACCTGCAGATATCAGAGATGAAGCAAAAGGAGAAAATTATAGAACTTCCTCCCAGTATCAGCAAGTAATGGAAAGTATAGAACAATGCTGTGAAAATGGAGCATCAATAATCTGCATTGAAACAACAGGAGGAAAATCTGTTTCAGATTACGGAATATCCCGAGGAGACCCAAGAGCAATATTATTTGGAATTGGAGTTTTAGGCAGCATAGATATGGAATTCATGTGGACAGAAATTGTAAAAATCTGCAGCAAACACAATGTAATTCCAGGAGGAGACACTAACTGTTCACAATCAAATACTGCAATGTTTCTAGCAGGAGGATTGTTAGATAAAGACTGTTCCCATACATTAGCAGCAATAGCCAGAGCTATTGGAGCATGTAACAGTTTAGTTGCTGTAGAATGTGGTGCAAAAGGACCTCTTAAAGACTGCGGTTATGAAAACCCTATTGTAAAATCAATAAGCGGAGTTCCTATTGCAACAGAAGGTAAAAATGCTGTTTGTGCACACTCTGATTTAATGGGAAATTTAATAGCTGGAATAACTGACTGCTGGAGCAATGAATCAGTTTATCATAGAGAAGAAATGGGTGGAACAACACCTGAAGTCTGGTTACAGGCAACAGGATACGAAGCTGCATTAATGAATACTGCTATTGAAACCGGAAATGATAAAATATTAAGAGACCTGTATACATTAGCAGACAAATACAGAGACCCTCAAGCATTAATTCTTGCATATGACAATGCACATAGAATTGGCCGTGCTATTGTAGAATATGGTGATGACCCATATCAAAGAAGCATAGCAGGAGCTCTTGAAGCTGGCACCATTATAAGAGAAGCTGTTGAAGACAAAAAAATGCAATTAACCAGATTCGAACAGGACAGCCTTGATGGAGCTATGAAAATCTATGAGAAATTACCTGAAGATTCCGGCAAATTTATCAAACAATCATCCAAACGATACGGACGTAAAGTAGAGGACTTTGATCCTAAAAATTATGAATTATAATAAAAAGAAGGGATTGAAATGACTTATAAAGATTTAAAAAATAAAATAAATCAAAATAAGATAGCTATTAGATACAATATAGTTGTAGAAGGTGCAGCTATAAAACCTGAAGAATATCCTGAAGTAAAAGAAGGATTGCCAACAGAAGAACCCTTTAAATCAATAGCTTTAGGAGTGCTCTATGAAGATAAAGCAAAAGTATTAAGCGATGTTAAAGAATCTCTTGAAAATGAGATTTCACCATTGGACATCATAAACAAAGGACTTATGAAAGGTATTGATGCAGTGAGCTTACTTTATACAAAAGGAGTTTATTTCTTACCTGATTTAATGCTTGCCGGAGATGCAATGATGGAAAGTGTAAAAGAATGTGAAAAAGTTCTTGGACACAAAAGTGAAACAAAAGGAACTGTTGTTTGTTTTGTTGCTGAAGGAGATCCACATGACATCGGTAAAAACTTAATCTTGATGTTTTTAAGAGCCGGAGGATATGAAGCTATCGATTTAGGAAGAGATGTTCCTACCGAGAAAGTTGTTGAAGCTGTTAAAAAGTATCATCCATTATTTATGACAGGTACTGCACTTATGACAACTACAATGACTGCATTTCCAAAAGTTGTAGATGCTCTTGAAAAAGAAGGTCTTGAAGTGCCTGCAATAGGCTGTGGTGGAGGAGCTGTAAGAAAAGACTATGTTGAAAGTATGCCTATGACAGTATACGGCGTAGAAGCTTACCACACACCAAAATTAGCTGATGCAATCCTGAAAAACCATAAAACATGGGAAGATTTAAGAAAAGAGTACAGCGACATTGTAGGGGAATTCGTACCGGAATATTCAAACTAGATAACCATGGCAGAACATTATGCAATAGCTATAGATATTGGAACTAGCGGTATTAGAGCTCAAAGCTACAATCTAACTACCCATAAAACAATATCTACAGCTATAACTTTAAGACATCCATTGCCTGGAGCTAATGTAGTAGATCATCTTCACTTTGCATTAAATATAGGTCGCGAAACTGCCCATAACATTCTTATAACTACAATAAACAGAGTTATAGCTAATTTAAATATTGATTTAAATAAAGTAGAAAGATTGGCAGTTTGCGGAAATCCAATACAGTTATCCTTATTTAACAATATTGAAATAAGAGATTTGGCTTTTTGGGGAGAAAATGCTTTAAAAGAAAAAAATATAACTCCTCCGTCCAGACGTGGAAAAATATTAAATCCTCAAGCAATCGGCTTAGATATTAATCCTGATGCTAAGATTTACATTCCTCCAGCCATTAAACATGAAATTGGAGCAGATGCATTAGCTATGCTTTACAAATCCAAAGCTTTAGAAAAAGATGAATATTCACTTATTATAGATTTTGGAACAAATGCTGAAATGGCCCTGATTGCAGACGGAGAAATTTATACTGCATCGGCTGCTGCAGGACCTGCTATTGAAGGACAAAATATTGAAAAAGGCCGGCTAGCTTCTCCAGGAGTAATCTGCGATATTAATGAAGAGGAAATGTTCTGGAGAATGAAAATTCTTAATGACAATTTAATAGTTGAAGACGGAGATTTAATTGATCCTGTTAATGGAAATGTCATTAAAAAATCAGACATACAAGCAAAAGGAATTACCGGAACCGGTGTAATAGCTGCATTTAGTTTAGGTAGTGATGATAAAATCATAAAAGACGGCAAAATTAAAGATACAATTTACCTGCAGGATGATGTTTATCTCAAAGAAAAAGATATTTCAAATATTGGAAAGGCATTAGGTGCTTTTAGAGCCGGACAGTTAACACTAGCTGAAAGTGCAGATATCCTTTTAGATGAAATTGAAAGTGTATATATGGCCGGAGCTTCAGGATTTTATGTTGATGCTAAAAAATCATTAAACATAGGACAAATTCCGCCCTGCCCCAATCAAGTTTATCAAATCGGAAATACCTCATTAGCTATGGCTAAAGATATTGTATTAAACCCGGAATTATTAGATGAATTGCAGAAATTGGCTGATAAAATTGAAAGCAATCATATAATGCTTGCTACTTCTGAAATATTTGAAAAAATATATTCCCTGGAACTGGCTATTTATGAACAGGGAATGCCATTTTGGATGTATAATCAATGGCTGCAAAAATACGGTATTCAGGAAATCCCAAATATTGAAACAGAACCTGAAATAACTAAATTATACCCAAGAGATATTGCAGATTTGGGAGATTATGATTTGAACACAGTTGATATTGAAAATACATTATCTTCAAAATTTGACAAATGTATTTACTGTATGGACTGTGTTAATTCCTGCCCTGAAAATGCTCTGTCTTTTGAGAAAGATGAATTTAAATTAAGAACAGACTTATGTTTAGGCCTTGGCTGTTTAAGGTGTGCTGGAAATTGCAAAGAACATGCTTTTAAATATGAAGAATTTTACAAAGATATATAGTGATTAATATGAATCTAAAAGAAAATCTTGAAAATGCACTTTCAGGCGAAGATGTGGAAGTTAAACCTGTTATAAGTGTAACACAAGCAGGAATTATCGAAGCAATGGAACAGACTAATGCTTCCTGGCCGGAAGCACATACAAATCCTGAGCAAATGGCAATTTTAGGAAGTTCCCTACATGAACTTGCAGACCTTGAATGTGCAAGAATACCTTTTGGACTTACAGTTGAAGCACAATCTATGGGGGCTGAAGTAAATCTCGGAAACAATGAACGAACTCCGGAAGTAACTGGAACTCCTTTTGAATCTGCAGATGATATTGAAGCACCAGATGATTTTTTAGAAAATGGACGTATTCCAGTAGTTCTTGAAGCTATTGATATTTTAAAAGAAAAATATGAAGATTTGCCGATAATCGTTGGAATTACAGGGCCATTTACATTAACAGGACATTTGCTTGAAATTGAAAATGTCGTAAGATATATGAAAACTGATCCTGATGAAATAGAAATAGCTATGGAAAACTGTCTTGATGCAAGTATGGATTACATTGAATCAATTCAGAAACATGATGCAGATGTTATTTGTGTAAACGAACCTACAGCATCCCCAGAATTAATTGACCCTCTTCAATTTAAATCAATGATTAAACCTAATCTTGAAGATTTGGCGGATTTTATTGATGTGCAAAAAGTATTGCATATCTGTGGGTCAACACAACCTATTATAAGTGACATGTCCTCTGTTGGCTTTGACGGAATAAGTATAGAAGAAGCCGTTGACATCCCAAAAGCCAAGGAAAGCATCGAAGATGAATGTGTCATTGTAGGAAACATCTCAACATCCAAAACATTATTGAGCGGAACACCTGAAGATGTAAAAGAAGATGTAAAAAAAGTATTAAGTGAAGATATTGATATTATAGCTCCAAGTTGTGGATTAGCTCCAAAAACACCACTAGCTAATGTTAAATCACTAGTTGAAGCTAGAAATGAATATTTTAATATTTAAATATTAAATGAAACAATAATTGTAGCTATTGAAGAATCATCACCATAACTATACTTATTTTTTAAATATTCGTCAGATTTAGTTGACGGACTTGATGAAACAACACCATCTAACTTAAAAGGATCCAATTCCGGAAATGGAACGGGAGGTAAAACAAAATATTCATTGCCTTTTTCCAAATTGTAATTATTTAATACATCTTTAAAAATTACAAAATCATCACTTAAAAACATGATATCTTCATCATCCCTAAATTTTTTCTTATCTTCAGGATCAAAAACATCATGACCCAATATTTCTCCGTCAAATGTCAGTAAAACAGTGGGAGTTGGGGGAACTCTAAAATATCCTTTTTTAAAAATTACAAAACATACATCCCTTTTGAAACATTCCTGAACTCCTTCATTGAATACCGGAACTATGTCCTTTGAGCGCTGTGCTTCCATATCAATTATCTTTAAAATATCATCATTGGAAAGTTGCCTTACTTCCAAAACACCATCCAAACCACTTATTACATTTACTACATTGTTTAAGACTTCGCTCATAATATCACCTAATACAATCAGGACAAATACCCATATACGGAGCTACAGCTTTTTTAATATCTGTTGATACTTTATTTACTCCAGTACTTGCATCAATTATTTCATGATTGAAATTGCTGATTAAATCCAAATAATTAGCTTTGACTTTACTTAAAAATTCCTCATTTTCAAATTCGTCTTCTTTAGAGCATCGATTTACAGAAGTTTTAACATCCACATCTAAAAGTAAAACCAGATCAGGTTCTTTAGCATATTTATTAATCTGTTCAATCCATTCTGCAGGTTCCTGATAAGCTAAACTAGAAATAAAAGAGCGGTCACTTAAAATAACTTTAGAATCATCATTAAGTTTATCCATAATAAGCATCCTGTCTGCTGCAAATAGTAGACCTAATGTTTTTTGAATTCTGTCAGTTGTTGCATCCGGTCTTTGCAGTATTTTTCTAATTAACTTACCGACTTCAGAATCTGTCGGTTCCACAACTGTTTCAACATCAAAACCATTCTGCTCCAGCCAATCTTTTAACAGGTTAATCTGAGTAGATTTACCTGCACCATCAATTCCCTCAAAAACAATGTACATAATTTTAAATTTGAATTAAACTATATTAAACTTTAACTATTTTTTCAATGTTTCATTAAAACAAAAAGCAAAACATCTATTTAATAAACACCGATTTTACATATAAATGACCTATGAAAATCCCCACAAACATGAACTATAATTTTATTAAGCATTATTTATAAAAAAAACAATATGATACAAATAAATGATAAAAAATACATACTCACTTATTTAATCGGGTTTATATTGCTTGCAACCTTTTTATTTTCATGTAACACCCCTAATCATCCAAAAGCACAGATAATATTAAGTATTTTAACTGTAATATGTGGAATAATTTGTATAAGATATTCTATAAAAAATAAAGATGAATTACACAAAACAGCTTTTTTAATAACCATTATATTTGGATTACTAACAGTATTTGCTTCACCACTTCTTGTAGCCCCTGATGAAGTAGAACATTTTGCAAGATCTGATTTAACCTCAGAGGGAGGACTTATACCAAATTACCATGAAAATCAGGGATATTTCATAAACAACTATTTTTATCAGATGATATATTCTCAAGGTAGTACCCTACTAGACAATACTTCATTTATGCATCAAGATATTACGCACGGCAAATCATTTTTTACATCAGTATTTTCTCAAAATTTATTTTATGTCTATTTAGCTCAAGGATTTGGGATATTCATTGCAAAAATGTTGGAATTACCAGTAATATTCGCATTATGGTTAGGTAGACTTTGTAACTTATTATTATACTCAGGAATTGTATATTTTGCAATTAAAAAGACTCCTGCTTTTAAAAAAGAGTTACTTGTATTATCCTGTCTTCCAATAGCTGTTTTTCAAGCAGCATCAATGAGCAGTGATGGAATTATTTTTGCTCTGGCAATATTAAATATTTCTTACTTCATACAGATGTATAAATCAGAAATAATCCCAAATAAAAATATAATCATTTATTTGGCAACAGGAGTATTGATTGGACTTATTAAATTTCCGTATATCTTTTTATTACTAATGTTATTTTTAATACCTGCAAACAAATTTAAAACAAAAAAAATAGCTATTATATCTAAAATGACAGCTTTACTCTTAATAGTCATAGCTGGAGCATATAGTAATTTTTATGCTTCAAAAGAATTGTTAAAAGGTGGAAGAATAGACTATTACATCCAAAATAATGTTAACCCAGCCAATCAAATAAATTATATAATTCACAACCCTGCATCTGCAGTTATAACCTTTGTAAAATCATTAATCTTTTTACCATACTTGATTTTTATTAAAGATTGTTCTTTTTTCCATTTAATACTTTTCCCAGGGTTAGATATATACAATGCATTGTGTTTAATCTTCTTTATTGTATTTTTATTCTTATCTGAAGATTTAAAAATGGCTAAAAGGAAAAAATTAGAATTGATAATATTATTTTTAATAATTTATACAAGCATATTTTTTATCCAATATTTAAGTTGGACTCCAGTAGGTTATGATGGTATCTTAGGCGTTGGAGCCCGTTACTTCATTCCAATATTAGCAATACTGCCATTAGTATTTGGACATAAGTCTAACAGTGAAAAATTAACAAAATATTTCATAGTATTTACAACAATATTCTTATCTGGAATGTTACTTATAATAATTGCAGGATTTTATTAAAAGAATAAGACATGAGCCTATCTCTTCTTAAATTTCTTATTTTTTCTTTTACTTGATTTATATTATTATTTTGAATTTAAAATACATCATATCTTTTTAAAATAATATATAAAATAAAAACTAAACAGTAAGTCACAACCCCAACAATACATTATCAGCGATATTTTAAAATTTATTTATATTACAAAAAACATATTTTTAAATGATTAAATCTTAGGGTGTAATAATAAAATGGTTTTATCAGAATTATTAGCTCCAGCTGGATCTTATGATGTGCTTGTAATTGCAGTTAATGCAGGTGCTGATGCTGTTTATATAGCTGGACAACAATATGGAGCAAGAGCATTTGCTAAAAACTTCACAATGGAAGAGATAGAAAAAGCTGTCGAATATGCTCATTTAAATGGAGTTAAAGTCCATGTTACTGTAAATACATTAATAAACAATTTTGAAATAGCTGATGTAATGAACTACCTGTTTAAATTATATCAAATAGGAATAGATGCAGTTATTGTTCAGGATTTTGGAATATGCTGGCTTTTAAAAACTCTGATTCCTGATTTGGAAGTTCATGGATCAACACAGATGGCATTGAGCAATTACAGTTCCATAAAATGGGCTGCTAAAAACAATATTAAAAGAGTTGTTCTTCCACGTGAAATTAATGTAAACCAGATAGCTAAAACACATGAACAGCTAAAAAAAGACAATATCAATATGGAAATTGAAGTATTCGGACATGGAGCTTTATGCTATAGTGTCTCCGGAAACTGTTATATGTCTTCATACAACAGCGGACGCAGCGGAAACAGGGGCGCATGTGCACAGCCATGCAGACGGGAATACCGTTTAAAATACAGAGGATACAATATCGGGAACGGATATCTTTTATCAACCCATGATCTGGCTACATACAATAATCTGGACGCAATTTCAGATGCTGGAGTAACTTCATTAAAATTAGAAGGCCGTATGAAATCCGGAGACTACATAGGAACCATCGTAAACAGCTACCGCAATATATTGGACGGAAATACCGGAGATTATGCCAAAAATTTACATCTTGTATTCAACAGGAAATTTACAAACGGATACATAATGGGAGATAAACCCGGCGAAGTAATGGGCAGAGACAGTTCAGGCCACGAAGGTTTATACATAGGAGACATTGTAAAAATAGATGGAACTGAAGTTACAATTGAAATCAAAAATAAAGACAATTACATCACACTGGAAAAAGGTGACGGAATAGCTTTTAAATACAACGGCAAAATCAAAGGAATTTATTTAGAAGACATTATTAAACAGGACGAAAATGAAATTGTAATTAATACAACACGTTTGGTTAAGGAAGGCACAGAGGTATTTATCAGTTTTTCCAAGTCAATTCATGAAAATCTTAAAAAATTCCAAAAAGAAGTCATTAAAAACCATATCTCACTTTCATTAACCCTAAGCTGGAATGAAGACTTAACAGGATTTGTTAATGTTGAATATTATTTAGATGACGAATTAATCAATTTCAGACATAAAGTCATAGGCAAATTTGAAAAAGCTAAAAACAAACCTATTACAAAAGAAAAAATTGAAAAGCAGTTATCAAAAACCGGAGGAACACCATTCTACATAGATGAAATCAAATTCCACAATATGCCGGACAATTTATTTATTCCAATCAGTGAACTTAACCAGATTAGAAGGGAAGTTCTATCTCAAGCACAGGACCTTCTGTTAAATCACTACACTCCAACCAAAAAGTCCGTTAAAGCTACAAGGAAAAAACTGAACAAATTTTATGAAGATTATGAATCTTTCAATAACCTCAGCAAAAAGAAAAATCCTAAAATATCATTATTTATTGATAACTTAAACCAGTTAAAATCAATTTCAGGATTTGACCTTAAACGGATTTACTTTGATGGAAACTGTTTATACAATAACCCTGAAGATTATTATGAAAATATTCCAAAGCTTTTAGAAGAAGCCAGTCTTATGACTCCTGATGCAGAACTTGTTTGGGTATTGTCCTCATTCATCAATGAAAAAGAAGCATCCAAATGCAATGAAATAGTTAAAGAACTTGAATCAAAAGGAATTATTATTTCAGTTATGGGAGATTTCCCGGGAATGGGTGAGATTTTTGACTGTCCTGTTTATGGAAACCATAATCTGAATGTTTGGAACTCATTTACAGTTAAAAATCTTAAAGAAGCAGGATTCAATGGTTTAATTTTATCTTCAGAACTTTCAGGTAATGAAATTAAACATCTGATTTCTAAAAATAACACCGAAGACATTGATTTGGAACTGATTGTAAACGGAAATTTAGAGGTTATTGTAAGTAAGGATGATTTCAGTAACTTAAATGACGGTAAAGATTTCATAATACATAACAATGCAGATTATGCCATTTTAGAAGATAAAAAAAGGAAAAAATTCAAGTACAAAGTATTATTTGACTATAATAAACAAAGCCACATTATAAACAAAGACTGTCTATGTTTAATTGAAGAAATGAACGAAATTAAACACTTAGGTCTTGATTCCATAATCCTGGATTGCAGATATTCCAATGAAAAGTACACAACAAACATATTATCCATTTACAATGATTCCCTGAAAGACAGAGATGATGAAGAGCTTTCCAAATACAAATATCAGATAATGGATTTCTCACAGTCATATATCAACAAGGGAAATTATATTGAAGGCAGATTACACGAGGACAAACATGAGAATTCCTGAATTACTTGCACCTGTAGGTTCCATGGACCACCTTAAAGTAGCCATTAATGCCGGAGCCAGTTCAATATATTTATCTGGAAAAGAATATGGTGCCCGCAGGTTTGCTGAAAACTTTACTTTAAATGAAATATCCGAAGCAGTTAACACTGCTCATCTTCACAATGTCAAGGTTTATGTAACTGCAAATACATTAATTAAAGAAGATGAACTTCAAGACGTGATGAATTATTTGTCTAATCTATATTCAATAGGTGTAGATGCAGTTTTAGTTCAGGATTTAGGCCTGGTTGAACTGATAAACAAACACCTGCCAAAACTAAAAGTTCACGGTTCCACACAGATGACTGCAGAAAACCAGCTGAAATTAGATTATCTTGAAAGCAAAGGAATTAAAAGAATAGTTCTCCCCCGTGAAATGAGAAAAGATGAAATTAAAAATTTGAGAACAAATATGGAACTTGAAATATTTGTTCATGGAGCACTATGCTACTCCTATTCAGGACAATGCCTAATGAGCAGTTTTAAAGGAGGCCGAAGCGGAAACAGAGGAAGTTGTGCACAGCCTTGCCGTCAAAAATACAAATTATCCTGTTTGAACAGTGAAGATTATTACCTCTCACCTAAAGATTTGTCATTATACGATCATTTAAAAGAAATTGCAGAGCTAAACATCAGCTGCATCAAAATAGAAGGGAGAATGAGAAGCAAAGAATATTTGGCTATTGCAGTGAGCAATTATAGAAAAGCCTTAAACAAATTGAAAAGCAATAAAACCAGCAAAAGTGAAGAAATAAGCCTTGCATTTAATAGAGGATTTAGCGAAGGGCAATTTAACTATGCATCTTCAAGAAGTATCCGTTCAGGACATGTCGGTTTAAAATTAGGTAAAGTCTGCAATAGTGAAAACAGCCAGATAGTCATTAAATTAGATGACGGTTTAAAAACAATTCCCCAAAAAGGTGACGGATTATTATTAATAAAAGCAAAAGATGACTACGGATTTGAAATTTCACAAAACCCTCTTTTAACAACATTCAACCATTATAAAAAAGGCAGAAATAAAGAAATTAAAGACATTAACAGAAAAGACAGAGTTTTAATCATTAAAAAAGTAAAACAGAATAAAAAACACCATTTCAATTTAAACGATTCAACAGCATATCTTACAAAAAGAAATAGATTAACTTCAAAAGTTAAAGAGATTGAAAATAAGGGCAGCAGTTTTATCAAATCCAAATTAATACTTACATTTTCAATTAAAAACAAATATCCTCACTTGAAAGGCAGGTTAACTCTTGCAAATAAAAAAGAAATTGAATGTGAAGTTAAAGGAGAAGTTCCCTTTGAAAAGCCTCTTAAAAGAAGTGTAGATACAAAAACAATAAAAAAACAGTTACTGAAAGTTGACAAATACCCATTTGACATTGTTGGAGTCAATATCAACTATGACGGAACATTATTTATCCCAATAAGTGAAATCAATAAAATCAGAAGGGAACTTTTCAAAAAATTAGAAAAAGAAGTGTATTCCTTATACTCCAATAAAAAGGTAAAAATAAATCTTGAAAATGAAGGCAATGCCCTAAAAACTGACCAATACAGTTTATCCTATTATACAAATAACCTAACTGATTTAGATAAAATAAATAATGTAAAAAGGGTTTATTTGGAGATACCTCCTGAAGACCCGTCAGTAATAAATCAAAGCAGGGAAGAATACAATATAAATTATATGGTCAGCTATCTGCAAAAGGCTATTGACATTTCCAGAAACAGAGACTATGAATTAATCTGGAAATGGCCGGACATTGCTCATGACAATTTAATAAAAGTTTTAGGAAAAGTAAGAGGCATATTAAACAAACTGCACTACCCTATTGAAATAATGTCTCCCGATTTTACAGGCCAATACGGACCATACTCCATGAACGTGACAAATACACAAACAATAAAGAGTCTTGAAAACTACAAAATAATTACATTGTCACCGGAACTGAAAAAAGAAGATTTAAAAAATATTTTAGACAATTGTAGTGACAATTCCAAATTGGAAATTATTGTTCAGGGATCTGTTGAGCTAATGAAAAGCAGAAACAGATTATTTACCAAAAAAGAATCTAAAAAGTTAAAGAACAACACAGACGACATCTTCCTGATTGATAAGAAAAACAAAAGATATCCTATTCATAAAAGCTTATCTAATGAAGAAATTATAATTTCAAATAGCGAAGATATTTCACTTTTAAATGACATTACCTACTTAAAATCAATAGGGCTTGTTAATTTTGCTATTGACGGTCGATGGAGAGATGAAAACTATTTAAATAAAATACAGGAATATAACACAGCTATTGACAAATAAAAAATAATACTTCCCAAATGCTCTAGGGAATTTTGGATATATATTTAAATAAAAATGTATAGAAAAAAGGGTTTGGTTAAAATGCAAGGAGAGAAAGTAACATTGCAAAACATAAAAGGTATTGGAGATAAAATCTCTGAAAAAATATTAAATAGTGTTGGAGGAGAAGAAAATCTTCAAAAAATAGTTGAAAATGTGGATGTTGAAAAAATAGCAAATATTGATGGAATCAGCCAAAGGAAAGCTATTGAAATAATGAACCAGCTATTAAATAATCCTACATATGAGTTTATTAAAAGCGACAGGGCAATGGAGATTTATGAAGACATCATAAACAAAATATTAGCATATTCAAACACTTCCTATTCAAAAAATAGGATTTTGCTGCTTTCCCCTTCAAAAGATATTGAAAAAATAGAAAAACAAATCAGTTTTGTGATGGATGCAAAAAAACAGGTTTCACAGCTTCCAATAATCAAGTTAAGAGGATTGATGAAAAACTTAAAGGAAGTTGAAAATCCGAAAGCCGAATATGATGCAAGTAAAGTTATTTTAGTGGAAACAGAAGAAGACAATTCATATCTTACTGATTTAGGTCTGAATCAGTATTATCCAATAATTACAGCCACTGATTCCCCGTTACTGCAGGAGGAATTAATGAATTATGACCTTATCTTTTATGTATATTCACAGGGAATACTTGATTTTGAAGGAATGCCAAACCTTGTAATGATTAATATTGAAGAAAATGATTATGAAATAGTTCCTGAAAAAATAATAAACTTCTTTACACATAACCAGGATCTTTTTAACAGAGTTTATGAAATACAAAAAATCAGAGGCCGGGAAACAATTTTGGGAGAAATTATCCCAATTATTGACGAACTTAATGTTATTGATAAAAGAGAAGTGGACATTGAAGAATTAGTCAATTCTTTAAAAAAGGATATGGATGAAGAACTAGAAAATGCCATACAAAATGTTGATCTTGAAGGAGATGAAATTCTCAACCTGCTAAACAAGAACCTTCCTCCAAAGATTAATAAAATATTTGATGAAATTATAAATGAAAGGAAAAAAATTATCAAAGAAAAAACAGGATTTGATTTTGATCCGTATCTCAGAAAATATCCTATTGAAATTGACGACAGCGAAATCCAAAGAATCCAACTGGAACAGTCATCCAAAAAAGAAAATGATATTTTTGATGTTAAAAAAAGTGCTGCCATTGAATTGAACTCTATAAAAGAACAGGCTATTAAAGAAGTTGAAGATGTAATTAAATTTGACTATGAATTTAGCTTAGGCAGCTTTGCATATGAATATGATTTAAACGCACCTGAATTTGTCGATGAAATAAATTTAAAAGAGGCACTGCATCTGGAACTGGCCCTTAGAAAAGATGGCGAAAATACACAAACAATCGATTATAAACTTACAAATGATGAAAACATAGCACTGCTTACCGGGGCAAACAGCGGAGGTAAAACAACCCTTCTTGAAACACTAACTCAAATTTCCATAATGGCGCAAATGGGGCTTCCTGTAAGTGCCGGTGAAGCCAAAATCAAATTGTTTGATGAAATATATCATTTTTCAAAGAAAAGATCACTGGATGCCGGAGCTTTTGAATCCTTTTTAAATGTATTTATTCCAATTGTAACAACAGACAGCGAAAAATTAGTATTGCTTGACGAACTTGAAGGAATAACAGAACTGGAAGCTGCAGTTAAAATTATTTCCACATTTATAGATATGATTAAAGAATCCAATTCCTACGGAATAATTGTAACACATATGGCCAGGGAACTGATGAATTACACAGATATTCGTGTAGACGGTATTGAAGCAAAAGGATTAGATGAAAATTATAATCTGATAGTTGACAGAACTCCAAAAATGAACTTCCTTGCAAAAAGTACCCCCGAACTTATCTTAAAAAGGATTTATGAAAAATCAGACGATAATCTAAAACAGGTATATGCAAGAATCTTAGAGAAATTTTAAGATATTAATATATAGAAGTTTTAACTAATTACAAAAATATGAAAATAATTTCCAACACAAAAAATGATTCTATAAAAAGGGTAGAAGAAATATATAAAGTTCTTAAAAAAAATGATTTCGGTTACCTTATCGAAGAAAATACCTTTTTTAAGAATTTTCCTTTTTTAAAAGATACTAAAAGAGGCAAATATAAAGAATTACCTGATGAATCTATTCCAAAAAGAATAAAAGATGTGCTGGAAGAATTAGGACCAACATATATTAAATTAGGTCAGATGTTAAGTACCAGACCTGATTTAATTGGAGTGGAAATAGCAAAGGAACTGGAATCCTTAAGAGACAACACTCCCACCACACCATTTAATGAAATAAAAGAAGTTATTGAAAAAGAACTTAGAAAGCCAATAAATGAAATCTACAAAGAAATTGACGAAAAGCCTTTAGGTTCAGCTTCAATCGGGCAGGTCCATAAAGGAATACTTCTTGAAAACAACAAAGAAGTAGCCATTAAAGTTCAAAAACCTCATGTTCGTGAAACTATTGAATCAGATTTAAAGATTATGAAATTTTTATCTGATAAAATCGGAAAATACATAAACCAGACTAAAGTTTATAATATTCCATCTATTTTAACAGAATTTGAACGCTCAATATTCAAAGAAATTGATTACCATGAAGAACTAATCAATATGAAAAATTTGGCGCATAATTTCAGAGCCGTGCACTACATCCATATACCTGCTGCTTATTCGGAGTACTGCAGTGAAAAAATCATTACAATGGAATTAATAAAAGGAAAAGAAGTTTCTGAAGTAATGGTTCACGATTATCCGGAATATAATAAAAAATTAATTGCTAAAAGAGGAGTAAAATCTTATTTTAAACAAATAATGATTGACGGATTTTTCCATGCCGACCCACATCCTGGAAATATGATGATAATGGAAAACAATGTATTATGCTACATTGACGAAGGAATGATGGGGATTTTAGATGATGATTTCAGAGAAGAACTTGCAGAGTTAATATTACTGCTATTAAGCAGAAATGTAGACAATATTATCAACCAGCTAATTTACATGGACATATTAACACCTGCACAAAACACTCCTGAATTAAAAGCCGATGTAAATGACATAATGAACAAATATTACGGTGCAGACCTGAAAGATATGCATGGAGGAATACAGCAACTCCTAAAAGTAATGATTAAACATAACATCCAATTACCAAGAGAATTTGTAATGATTGGACGCGGAATGGCTTTAATTGAAGATACAGGAATGAAATTGGACCCTGAATTTAATGCCGTGACTGAACTGAAAAAATTATCTAGAAAAATAATATTTCAAAAATACAGCCCTAACAGATTAGCAAGAGTAAGTTCCAATTATATGCTTCAAATAGAACATTTGGCTAAAGATTTGCCAACAACACTTAACAATATGCTTTCAAAACTTGAAGAAGGTAATTTAAGTGTAAAACTTAAACATGAATCAATTAGCGAAATCATGAACCAGCTTTCAATTTCACTTATTTTATCTGCATTACTCATAGGATCATCCTTAGCTATTATATCAGACAAAGGGCCTAAACTATTTGATGTTTCAATATTGGGATTAATAGGCTTTGTATTCAGTGCAGCTTTAGGAATCTATTTAGTAATTCAATTTATGTTAAAAGAGAAATAACTTACACTAAAAAACCCTTTAACATCACATATTTCTTAATTTATTTTAATAGAAAGCTTAAATCTTTCAGTAAAAGCTTCATCAGAAACCTATGTATTTTACTGCATAGCCAATTATAAAAATGAAAATGTTTTTGGAGGAACATAGATAATATTATTGTGTTTTTCAATATTAGTTGTAGTATCTGAGATGATAATTCCATAATCTGCACCATAACTGTTGATTGCATGAGTGATTTGTTTTTTATCTTTTCTACCACGACCCACTTCAATAGGTACAGGATTTTTAAAATCTCGCTGCAATATAAAATCAACATTTTGCTTCTTGTTTGCATCATAATACAATGTAAAACAATCATTTCCTCTTTGTGTGAAATTAAATAAGATTGATGCAACATGATTTTCTAGAAGTATTCCATCATATTGCTTTATATCATTAATTATATTTCCAGAGTTTTCGGATAATGCATTTCTAATGCTACTTGTTGCAAAATAATATTTTTTGGTTTTTTTTCATATGTTTTGATGATGTTCCATAAGCTTCAATAGAAAATATTAAATGTGTTTTTTCTAAAATGTCTAAAATATTTTTTACATTTGCTTGAGAAGTCTTTAAATATTTTGCCAAATTGTTTTGTGAAAGATCCCCTGCATTTTGTAGTGCCAGATATCTTAGTATCCTATTTGAATTCGTCTGATTTTCAAAAGTGAAATTTTTAATAGCAACCATATCAGTATTTACCACTTTTTCAATCATGTCCACAATATTAGTAGAAAGTCTTCTAAAATTGATTTTACGAGCCAAAATTGGAAATCCCCCATATTTCAAATATTCATCCCAATCATTAAAATTATACTTAATATTATTAATTAAGTCCCTGTTCATTTCATTTTCATATTTTATGGCATATTGCTCTTCACCATTTAAAATCAAGCTAACCAAAGAATTTCCAAGATTAATATTTGAGTAATCATATTTCAATTTCAGATGTTCATTATAATTTAGAGGTGTTACGACTCTTTTAAACATCCTTCTTGCAGCATCTGCATTATATTCTAAATTTAGAGCTGATGAACCTGTAAATACCATGAAAATTTTTTCTTAACGATCATAAATTATTTTACCAGACATTGACCAGTTCTTATCATATTGCGATTCATCAATTAATAGAAAAATTTCTTTATCCAATAATCTTAACTGAGTATTGAATTGATTATTAAGGTAAATATCAACTATTTCTCTTATATTGCAATCAACTATATTGTTTAAATCATCACAGGACAAATAAATTATTTGATCTGGCAATATGTGTTTTTCATTTAATAAATAATAATATGCTTGATAAAGCAGCGTTGTTTTTCCAACACCCCTAATTCCCGGCAACACAATAAATCTATTTAACTCATTTCCTTCTATAAACTCATCAATACTATTCTTGATTTCTTCAAATTCAAATCTATACTTTAATTCTTTACCATCCCTAATTAATTTATCTTTTAATACATATGGCATATTAGAGCTACTTTCATTTATGAAATTAAGTATCAATTGTGTTTTATCATCCATATTATATGCCTCCCTTAGAATACATTAATTAAAAAAATATTTGTTAACACATATATAACTACTTAACAAAATATTTTATTAATTAACTTATAACCAATAAAGAAATATATAAATTAAAAGAACCTAATCAAAATTAAAACCTTTGAAACTGTGACCATGTGAAAAAACGCAAAACTGATAGTAAAAAAAGTTAAAAAGTCTTAAAAAAATTTAATTAATAAAATAAGATTATATAAAATCTGTTGCCCGTATACTATACAAAATATTTAGTACTTTTAGCTCTCAAATTATAATATGCAAACAAGAAGTATATATATTTTTATTACTTTTAAATTTACCCCATATTTCAAAAATTTTATTACTTGTTTTATATAAAAAAATATAATAATTAATATAATAAAAGTGGTGATGAGATGGTATGGAACTTTTTATAATCCTTTTGAGATAGGGGTTACTTAGTTTTAGTACTTTTAGAATTTTCATTAAGGTAATGTTCAACAAGAATCATGTTTATTTTTTCATCTACAAATTTCGATATTTGTCGAGTATTAATTAAACTCTCAGAATATCCTTTAAAGTAGTTGATAATTTCTTGGGAATCAATTAATTCTTTATCTTCATCACTTAATAACTCATATTTTTTATTAACTTTATTTGTGAGAATCTTGGTTATAGCATCATTATTTAATTTTTTAAATTCAATTATTTTATCAAATCTAAAAAATAGCGGATCACCTATATTCTTTCTAATGTCTTTAATATTAAGATAATTTGAAGTGCAAATAATAATTGAATTTTTCAACGGAACTTTATAATTTGAATCTTCAAATATGCCTTCATCAAATAATTGATAAAAAGCATCATGGAAAACATTAGCTGCTTTATCAAATTCATCTAACAAGATTATATTGGATTCACGCTCGAGTAAATCTCTTGCAAAAGACGCTTGCATATGAGCTCCACCAAAAAGGTATTCAGAAAATTTATTATTTTGAAACATTGAAAATTGTTTTCTAAATAATTCATCACCTACAATTTCAGATAAAAATTTTGCTGTTTCAGTTTTTCCAACACCTGAGGGTCCATAAAAAAGCAAACATATAGGTTTATTTCTATTATATCCCATAAGTAAATCATATAATGAAGTTAATAATTCATCTTTAACATGATTTTGACCTACTATTCTTTCACTGAACTTTTCATTAATCCTAAGAAACTTTTCGGAAGTTAATTTAGGATAATCATAAATTTCAATTGTTACATCATCATAAATGTTTTCTATCAATCGTTTAATATTTTCTGGAGGGTTTTGAAGATAAATTTGGTCAAATTCATCTGCTTTCAAAATCATGTCAAAATTTTGTATAGCACTTTCACTTATTCCAGAATAATTTTCAGAGTATCCTACCAAATAATCAAAATAATCCAAAGGCCTATTTATTTTGTTATCTACAATTTTCACAAGATCATTTAATAACAAACGATTTCCAGAAGGGATGCGTTCTTCAAAAGCTTTTTTAGGGCCGATGAAAATGTTTATCTCAACCATGTTGGACCCCCGCCAAAATTACATCATAAACTTTAAGTTTTGTATTATCGTCATGTTTATTTTCTAATTCTTTGATATTATTTGCTATATCCTCGTAAGGTGTTAATTCATTGGAAATATCTAAGAGATATTCTTCAGTTTCACCGACTAGTATGCCATAATAGGTTAAATCCATTTTAGTCAAATCTGCAAGTGTGTATTTATTTCTAAAAGAAGCAATATTAAATCTTAAAACAACTTTATTTTCATCATATTCTGCAATCATCTCATAATACCCTTTCCCTCCTTCAAAGACATTGTCCATGGAAGAAATATCAATTGGGATTGCAATTCCATCTGCTAACTTATCAGAAAACATCTTTAAAAATGGAGTGAACATCTTAAAGTAGGCAAAAGAATTGGGATATGGCCTGATAGAATAATTGTTGAATTCATGTATTTCACTGTCATCCAGTTCTTCAATGAAATCACTTAATAAAGAGTTAGTAATAGTTTTTTGAATAAAATTGCCTTCATAATTTTCATAAGTGAGTTCCCCTTCTGCTTTTGCCGTTCCAATTAATAAAGGTAATTTAGCCCATAATTTTCCTTTAAGAGACAAATCCTTAATTTTATCCGTTTTACCTAATTCTTTATTTATTTCATCTAACATTCCCCCATTTTTAATAATTAAATAATCTGTTGCTGAAATTTCATCAAAATAAATAATTTTTATAACATTGGGTTTATTTTCATCATCATTACTCATCATTACACTACCTGATTATTTCAATAAATTTTTAATACAATTCTTCCACATTATGAAATTCAATTTTTTAAAATTTTTGACTAACTCATATACATTTAACATAAACTATTTGTCGTTAAATCATTTTTTTTAGTTTTTTAAAAATAAATTCGTATAAATTCTGATGGACAGTAGGTATTGCCCTTACATTTATAATGGTAGGTTGTTGCCATTTTATTTTTTTCTTGGCATAATATTATGTTAATGCTTGTATAATTATTGTTCGATTAGCTACGAACTAAAATATATAATAATATTAAATTTATTACCTAATTTATATAAATAAAATAATAAATAATATAATAAATATATTTCAAGTAAAACTTACGTTGGATTGATTATTATGGGAATTACTGATTATATCAAAACAAGATTATTGAATAATAGGGTGGAACAGTACAACACCAAGCGCAGCTATTGGGGGTGAAGATGAAAGACAACCTAGAACTGACGGAATCAATACTGGACTGGATTTGCCGGATGCACTTCCACCAGTTATTAATAAGACAATAGCTAATGCACGTTATGCTGTTAAGCTTGACGGTTATACTTCAAGTATTTTGAAAAACAGAATTGATAAAACCAATGTTAATATGGTTCTTGTGGATAAGGAAAACAAACTCACCCAAGAGCAAAAATTAACTTTAATTTTATGGGCAAGAAAAATTGACATCCGCCAAGTTGCTAAAGAAATATTGCAAGGCGGAATGGTTGACGGGGAGGGAATAATTAAACCTGTAGAGCGTGGGATAAAAGCATTGGCAAATATGTCAAACCAATCTTTTTGGAAATCGGAGCACACGGATATGGATTAAAGAAGGAATTCAATGACGATAATGAAGTGCTGTTATATTTGCATGAAATGCCCAAGGACGTAGTTAATGGATCTCCTGAAGATTTCAATAATTTTGTAAGTGTTGAAAAAGGAACATTGACAGTAAAGTACGAACCTGATCAAGTTATTAACTTCATGTATAATGAAATCTACTCAGAAGCTCAAAGTATCATCTTAAATTGCCTGGATGATATCTATCATAAATGTAACTTGGAAAGGAATCAGGTTGAGAGAATTAATAAGGATAATATTATTGAAGTGAAACCATCCATTGATGAAAACGGTCGTCCATATATAATGGAATTGTCTTCAACAGCAAAGGAAAACTTATATGCTGATTACGGCACTACTGCCGACAGTAATGTGGCTATTGTGCCTCCAGGCATTGAATCTAAAATACTTGGCGGTAACAACTATCAATCTGACTACACCAGACAGACTGAAATATTCAGAAACAATATTTTAAGGACTTTTGTAACTCCCCAGTCTCAGGCAGGTAATGAAAGGTCAAATCAGAATGTCGCAGAATACATTAACGATTCAGCTATTACTGGGTTTATTGTTAATGTTGCAAATGATCAAAAATGGGTGTTAAAGTATTGTAATCAATTGTTGAACATGCAATTGAAACTTATGGGCATTGACGAAACTTTAAATATCTATTTCAGCTATTCAAGAGATGATGTGGTAAGATATATCATGAAACTTTCAGCCAATGGCGATGAAATCTATAAAAATTATCTCACTAACTTTGAAGAGGAACAGCCTGTCGGTGAGAGGATTTTAACTGACAGTGGTGTTGAAATATGAACAGACCATTTAGCAAATATTTATATGCAATAACATACATAATATAACTTGAATATTATAGGAGGTAAAAACTTCTTTTGAAGTTCAGCCCGTATATCCTTGTCTCGACAAGGGGCGAATTAGGTGGTATATGGGTTCTTCTATCATTCATCAAATCACTTCTAATTTTCACATACTAATTTTACTACTCGATTTTTTATAATATCTAAAAATTCTGGATTATCATTTTCAAAATTTTGAAAAGTTGACCATGAAATCAAATCAGCCATCTGCAAGCCTTTGTAATGCATGGAATCTGCATGTTCTATCGTGATCGGCTGTTTTTTAATATTATTTAAATTATCTAAAAAGAGTTCATTGAAACTATCAATCTCTTCCTGCTTGTTTTTTGATTTGTCAATGAATATAAAAGTAGGTTTATCAATGTTAATTAATTTAGCTAATCTTGAAGCTAAAATATCATAAGCTTTTTTATTGTCCCCATATCCTATTTTATATCTGTTTTCTTTGTCAAAAACTATTATAAAAACTTCATAATCGATGTTTTTTAATTTTTCAAGGATTTTAATTTTTAATTCATATGGGAGATTTCCGCCTTTGACTTCATTGGAAGTTAACATTTTCTTTTTAAAATCTCGTCTGGTTTTCTTGATTATTTTTTCTAGCTTTTTTGAATCCTCAACTTTGATGGCAGCCATGATAAAATACTTAGAACTGCCATGTTTAGTTCCTAAATCTCCACTTTCATCAATATAAATATAAGACATGCTAAAAACCAGATTACAATTAATTTTACAACTTTTAATAATCTATTTTTTATCATTAATTAATATTTTCATTAGAACTGGTGTGCTGAAATATAATAAAAGTTTATATAAAATAAATAATAAAATATATAATAAATAATATAATAAAGTGATATAATGAAACATGAACTTTTTGAAGTTGGGCTATACGACTATTCAAATTTGGACAATCGTCTCAGCAAACCTGTTAAATGGACTAGTGATGATTTGAAGCTAATAGCTGAAAACTACCGTGGCGGAATTCCTTTGACTTCCGAGCATGATAATATCTATGTAGGTATTGGAAATAATATTGTATTTGAAGAAGATAAGGGAAAGCTATTCATTGACATTCCTGATGAGTTGGACATGAAAGGTAAAGGCCTATCCCCTAAAGTTGACGTTTTATTAAGAGATAATGGAGATTCATTTGGAATTGATACTATGAGTTTAATAGATGTTGGCGTAACCAAAAACCCAAGAAAGATAACCTTGTTGAATTCTGAAATAACTGGTGAAACTGGAGAGTCTGGAGAAACCGGCGAAACTGGAAATCCGAAATCTGTTCCTCAGCCTTCAGAACCACAAAATCAGTATGCAAATGTAGCAACCAATTTATTGCTTGAAAAGTTGCAGGGAAAAGATGCTGAAATCGGGAAACTGCAGGATGAAATAAATACCTTAAAAAAGGAATCCAAAAAGTATGATAAAATAAAAAAATCTATAGAAGAAAATAAGGAGTTCATAGATAATAAAGAGGATATTTTAAAGGAATTATCAGAACTCAGAAAATCCGAAAATAAAAGGAAAATTAAAGAGTACGAAGCCAAGTACAACTTTAACTATAATGAAAATGCACAGGATAAAGAAATAATTGATAAACTATTATCTGGTGATGTGGATATGGAGTTAATGGAAAAACTGGCTGAGCGAAGAATAAAAATTGAAGCTACAAATGACATTTCAACTCCTGGTGGACGTAACCCTCAAAACTCTGGTGATATTCATGAAACCGGATCTACTGGCAGCACAGGTGATGAGAATGCTCCTTCATTTACAACTCGTGAAGAATATAATAAGATTTTGAAAAATATGGGTTTTAACAGAACCAGAATATAGCTATGATGGTGTTTTATTGCTTTTTACCCGAGCTAAATTTTTGATATGTAGGAAAAACTCGTTATTCATTGGGGAAGTGTTATGTGTTTCACTTCCCCTTAAATATCATGCATTGAAACCATTGATGCCTATAGAGCAAGATTGTCATTCATTATCAGAGCCAATGAATAAACATGTTCAAAAACTTAACCCTGGAACAGGACTCAATATCCTGTTCCTTAATTTTGATAAAGCTATTATTATTAAATCTAATAAGTGAATGGATTTCGTTGATATTTGGGTTTTCAAGCAATAGCTTAGTCTTGTTAATAGTTACATTGATTTTTTCTACGCTTATGATTCTATGATGTTTATTTATTTTTAGGAACTTCAAGAATTGTAATTGTAGATTCAAATTTGAAATATTTATTTTTTAATAAATTTGTCAACGTAACTTTTAGAATTGAAATCATCTTCTTCGTTAGGTATTTGGGATTTTAAACTATTATTACGAATTAATAAACAATCAACATTAAGTAAACTTAATAAAAAAATTTCAATTACAGTTTCAAAAAGTTCAGATTGTTTAAAAATATCAAATATACTATCCACATTATTTAACTTCAATTTCATGTCATTTCCAATTTTTTCAATTAGCTCAATTTGACTATCTATTTTATAAACATTTTTAAAATCTTTTATTAAATTTTCTAAGATTTTGTCAATATCTTCTGGTAGTAATTCGAATTTTCCTGAATGAATAATTTTATTTCTATAACGTTCTAAACTTCTCAATAAATACTCTTTTTTATATTTCTTACAAATTTTTAATACATCTTTTCTATTATAACCTTGGTCAATATACTTTTTTTCTAAATCAGTAATTATTTGGAAGATTTCTGGTTGTAAAAGTTTTAATAATTTATAAGTATCTAATTTAGCAAAGCTAAACCTTTGAAATATTTTATCATAAAAATAACCATTCTCATTTTTATGAGGGTTAAGTTTATCATTTTTTAATACTTCTAAAAATTCAGAACATAAGATTAATTTAACTTCAGCATATTGTTCATTTTTTATCCAAACATAATAATGAAATAATAAATCAATATCAATATTACTACTTTTCGCATTAATATAAGAATCATAAGATGAATTAATAAAATTAAATAAATTATTAGGCCAATCTTTAAAAATAGACCTTCCATTTAATTTATATTTATTTTTAGATTTTATTTTAATTTCCAATTTTATTGTATCTATTGATTCAAAAATTACAAATCTGGAAGGGACAATATTAGAATCATAAAACATCAATAGCTTATTAATATTATTAATAATTTTATTAGAAATTTCTCCATATGCATCTTCATAATATAAAAATGAATCTTCCCCTAGAAGTTGATTGAAAGAATGATTCTGCTTTTCTTGAAGATTATGTCTTATTTCTAAATCTTGTGGTGTTTCATATTCACTATAATAATCATGAGTATTGATTGATTTTAAAAATACATTATTTAAATTATCTGATTCAAATTCAATAAAACCAACATGAGATGTATTAGAACATTCCAAAATATTCCATACTCGAACAGTTTCATCGTCGTTTATGAAATTGTTATTCTTTACTAAAATACATTCATCACATTCCCCTAAAATAGAATCTTTTACCATTCCATTTTTAAATTCATGAGTATAATTTTTTAAATTAAAATTTAATAATGACATGTCATATTCATTATAATCACACCCAATATCAAAAAACCTAATTTCAGAAGTATCAATGAATTTTCTACCATTATCCGATGGAACTTCTTTCATAAATAAATTACAATACTCTAAGTGGTTTATCTCAAAATAAATCTCAATTTTATCATAAATTTCTATTTTAATATTATAAATTTCAGAAATATGTCCAGTCTTTTTAGATTTAATTTTTCCAACATTAACATTAAATTCATAATGTTCCTTTTCATTTTTTTCAAGATTTAAATTAGGTATTATTGGTATTTTATATTCTGACATTATACCTCCTCACTGAACTATGGTTAAAATAATATATAATAGATTAAATTTTATAAAATTTTTTGTTAATAATATTATTTTTTTATTATATAATTTATATAAAAAAGATAATAAAATATTAATCATGATTTTGCAGAAAAAATTACAAATCAATATTGTCATGAGCAATTACAACCAGAGGAGCAGCAGTTATTCACCAAGCTATGATTATATCTTCTTGGATAATTTAGCAAACAGTTCATACTCCAATTATTTCAGAAGTGATTTGAAAAACTTGAAAATCAAAACCACTAACGGTACTGAATGTCAAGTATTATACATTCCAGCTTACGGATCACAATCAGCAGCCATTCTTGTGAGAGTTCCAGTTGGCCAGATTTCACAAACCACAAAGCTATTGCTTGACGTCCATGATATGGGAACAGCATTCTCAAGCACTTTGTCAACTGGTAATGAAGTGTTAATGTTTGATGCAAACAATGATACATGCTCACAATTTTTCATGGACTACTCAGGTTTAAGTATCAACAATGACTCAACAGATGGGGGCAGATTTCTAAGAGCAAGATATGTTCCCAGCATGGATATGTCATCTCCAAGGTCCTTATTAACAAAAGTTGCTTCGGGAAGCAGTTTAAGCAACGGCAGGGTTACTGTTGCAAGATTTAAAAGAATTAAAGGTTGTGTTGATGTTAATGATAATGCAACATATTATGGAACAAGCATTGGAACATACATGATGCAGGTTGACTATAATCTCACAGCTTATCAGGAAGATTTAAAAATAACCTCACTGAATTGGGATGGTGAAAAGCCCTACTTAATGTTTGACGGTGCTGAAACTTTAGTTCAGGCCAATTCCAATGATGCCTATGCTTCAGGAAGTGATGAGGAAGGCGATTATAAAAACTATCATTTCCATGAAAGAGTATCAAAAGGGTTCAGCAGCGACTCAGATTATCTGGAAGGCTTTGACAGAAACAATCCTGCCAAAGTTTATGCTACCACTTATAATGAAGTTGAAATCATTCCAAACGGGTATGAAACAAATGAATTCGAGGATTTCAATTATGTTGACCTTAAGTGGCTGTTAATCTTTCCGTCTCCAATACTGGCAGCTAATGGTATTCCAACAATAACAGTGACGGAAAAAGATTCAAAACATGGAATTAGATTATATAAAGGAAATCATGAATATCCTAAAGCTTACAAAGGCAGTACATTATTGTGGGATGCTAATGATGAGAATTTGGAAGATACTGGCCTACACTTGCAGGATAAAATAATTAACCATAATTGGGATTGGGTGTTTTAAAATGATTATTGATTATGATAAAACAATTGGGCATGGTCGTGGATATCCAACAGGATTAAGTCATGAAGAGAAAATGGATGTTGTTGCATGTTTTTTGGATGAAGGCGAAAGAACTTATGTTAATGAAGAGCATACTGCATGGATTTCACAAAATCGATGTGCAGTCGGTGAAATGGCAACATTGGATGAATCATCAACAATGGAACATACAATAGTTAGAAAAGCAAAGGAAGGCGATTTGGCTTTTGGCTATTTTTTAGGTAAAATTCAGGTCAAGACTTCAGGATTGATACTTGTTACTGTGGCAGTATTGGGGGGATGTTTTCAGATTGAAACTGAAAAGGCCAAGCACAGCACCCATATTGCCGAACACCAGAATCTACATTGACAGTGACGGAGAGTGTAATCCGGTTGAAGGACATGATTTAAGGTTATTGTCAATTGTTAATCTGACGGAAAATGAGCATGTGGAATACATTAGAGTATATCGGCAAATGTCTGAAATTGAAATGTATCCTGAATCTCAGAATTGCATTGATTTTGCGGACTGTTCCTTTGAACAGGACCAGATAACTCATGTTGTCAATATGATTGTTCCAACTGAGGCAAATATCATGGCACAGGCAAATTATGTCAAGGATGCAGATGGTGTTACATATTGTGAGCTTCCGGACGTTGCTATTGTCAATGATGTCCGTTTTGTGTGGGAAGACAACAAACTATACATGGAATGGGAAGGTTGCTCTCAGGATGAAAAAGTATATTTTATATAAAATAAATAATAAAATATATAATAAATTATATAATAAAAAATATAATATATTATAGTGAGGTTTAACACATGACCATAAGGAAACTTGTCGGAACACTGGAAAACAAAGGTCCATACATTGACCAGACAACAGGACACTGGTTCTACTGGAACGGCACCAAATACGTTGACAGCGGTTATCCTTATACGGTTAAGCCAGTTATAGAATTTAAAATCAAAAATGGAATTTTATACTATTCAATAACTTGGGAGGCACAATGAAATACATCAAATACTTTGAAACGTTGGAAGAGTACGAATCCTGGATGAACAATGAAGAAAATGCCGAAGAAGTATACAGAAGCGAAGAAAAGATTTGTGTTGGCGGTGAAATCCTTAGCCATACTTGTGATGAGGTGACAGCAGATGATATCTGAATGGTTAGAAAGGAACAGAAAGGACATTGACATATTGACTTCATTTCTGGTTACTGTCATTCCAATTGTCATGCTGTACTCGGAGTCTTTAGGCATTGGTGAAAATACTGTTATCTACTGCATCCTAATGATAGTTTTAGGAATAGCCAGCCATTATGCAAGTAGGATAAGAGGCGAAGGAGATGTTGAATACGCTAAGAAGAAAGCTAAAAGAGTATTGGGTTACCCTCAAGGAGAATAAAATTCTTTGGAGGATATTGTTATCATGAATAATTTAAAAAAGAAGATATTCATTTGTAACTTTACCAAAACAATTTCCAGTGCTGTTTTAACAGCAGTAGCTATCAACATCATCATAACCAATGCAACAAAGTATGCTTTAATCGAAGGACTTTTACCATTTGCATTAGCTGTCATTATTGTTGCACTAATTGACTTTTATGAGTATAGATGTGAGCGTGAGGATAAGATTAATTTAGATGATTTAGAGTCAAGAATCCAAAAACTGGAGAATGAATAATATGGAAAAAAAGATTTTAATTGCAGTTCCAACCTTTGAAAACATTAAACCAGAATGCTTTAAAAGCATTTATGGCTTGACAAGACCGGAAAGTTATGATATATACTTTGATTATGTATCCGGTTATGATTGCGCTAAAGCCAGAAATCAGATTGCTAAAAATTCAATGGCAGGAAACTACGACTATGTATTGATGATTGATTCAGATATCCAGTTACCGTCTGATGCTTTAGTTAAATTATTGGAATGTGAGGCAGATATTGCTCTTGGATAGTATTATCGAAAGAGAACAAAAACAGATTAGACAATAATCTTCACTTTCGGAAAAGACTTTAACGATGACAACTGCATCAAAGGCAGTACAATGATTCATGAAGTTCCAAGACCAATTGAAGTTAAAGATGGAGGGCTTGGGATTGCATTAATTAAAGTTAATGTCTTTGAAAGACTCCAATATCCATATTTCAAGTTCGTAACCTAGCCAAATAATACTATCTTATCAGAAGATTTATATTTCTGCAATTTAGCTTAGTGAAAGTGGTTGTAATATAAAATGCAATCCTTCCGTTAAAGGAAATCATATATTTGAGATATTAATGTGATATACATGACAGATACAATTGTTTTATTGGAAGAAAGAAAGGAGATTACTACCTTTTTATTGGATGATGGAGTTAAAACATTGGTTGATAATGTTATAACTGCATCTGGTAGTAGTCTTGGTTATGAGTATTCCAATAAGTGCATGGTTGACGATATACTTTGTATTTCAGACAAATCTGCAATAGGAAAGGAATCATTAAGGAAGTACACTGGCGATGACACAGAAGTTCCTGTGGGAGTTCTCGTCAATGAACCTGTTGTAATGACAAATGGCGATAGAAAGGGAAGTGTGCTTCTATTGGGTGGGCTTTACCGTTTGAAATTAGATTCAAGCCAAATCGTTAAGGCAGGAGACAGAATCAAACTGTCTCCTAATGGAGCTATTGTCGATAATGCGGGAGAGTTTCTAGCATTTCATCCTGTTGCAAATTCAGATGAATACAATTATATCAATTGTTTCCAAGTAAGTCTTGGAGGTAAATGAGAGAAAGGAGACCCCGGAGATACAGGTGCTGCTACTGTTATCTTAGGGTCTTATGATACTTTCGAAGAACTGATAGCAGCACATCCAACAGCCAATGAAGGAGATGCATTCCTAGTGGATGGAGAACTATTCGTTTGGCATAACGATTAAAATCAAACTAAATAAATAGAGGTGTTTAATACATGGCATGGACAAGTGTAGGTACAATTAAAGGACCAAAAGGAGATACTGGTGATAAAGGTGACACCGGTGATACCGGTAAAGCGTTTGAATATTCTGACTTTACTCCAGAACAGTTAGCTGGATTAACTGGTGAAAAAGGAGATACTGGAGCAACCGGTGCAACTGGGGACACTGGAGACCCATTCAGCATTTACAAAACTTACGCATCTGTTTCAGCTATGGAAGCTGACGTAAGCAATGTTCCTGAAGGAATGTTTGTAGCAATCCAATCAAATGTGGAAGATCCTGATAACGCAAAATTATACTTAAAAGGAGCTAGCGAATTCAGTTTCGTAACCGATATGTCCGGTGCAACAGGTATTAAAGGAGATACTGGTGCTAAAGGCGATACTGGGGATACCGGTGAAATGGGTCCTCAAGGATACAGCACCATCATCAAAGGAAGCTATACAAGCTATGCTGATTTAATAGCAGCACATCCAACCGGTACAACTGGAGATGCATATCTTGTTAATGGAGAACTTTACGTTTTCCAATAAAACAGATTCCATAAATTCCCTAAAGGAAGTGCTAGCCACCCGGCGAGTACTTCCTTTTTTTATAAAACAAATCAGGTGATAAAAAAATGTCATGGGTTAATGTAGGAAGAATAAAAGGAGATACTGGTGCAACTGGGCCGGCCAATCTTGTCTCAACATTGGACACCACAGACACAACTAATGCAGTAACCAATAATGCAATAGCTACTGCCATTCAGGACGTTACAAACCAGATTGGAACAATAACCTCTGCACAACAAAGTAATTTAACATTGCTTGGGAGTTAGACAATGACTTATACAGCCCCAGACCTTTCAGAAATTCTAGAAAATGAACAGACAATGAATACACGTTTAAGTTCATGTAAAAGTCAATTACAAAGCATTTTAACAAATGAAGAAATTGGATATACTTCAGGTGACGGTATAATTCCATTAATTAGAAAATTGCCGTAACCTGTTCCAACTTCAATTGAATTGTATGGAACAAAGGAATTTTTAACCAAAGATAGTCCCCAATCATATTATAAACACATGGATTTGTATCCGGTTGTTAGAGATCAAAAAGGAAATGCAATGAATAATGTTTCAGTAACAATAAGAAGAAGAGCAGGAACCACTTCAGGCGCATGGACTACTTTAGGTACAATAACAACAGGTAATGAATTAACAGTAACACCAGCCTCCAATAATGGAAAATTCAGATATGAAGCATATGTGGCAAATAACAATAACGTTTCAATATATCAGGATATCCCTAATTATTACATGTATTATCCGGCAGATTACGGAGAATATCTTGAATCCATTGTGGATTATTCACACCCCCTTGGCTACAAGCAATTGTAGAATTGACACAGAGGATTTCTCAATGGGTGCAAATTATATAATTCTCTATGCTCAAAGTGCAGGAACTATGTATGCTGTATTTCCATTGAGATATTA